>SDBT01000678.1_pt1 | contig 54778 bp, 40 predicted proteins | sample 2277101 | NCBI WGS metagenome assembly SDBT01 (sample SAMN10404973, study PRJNA504765) | marine sediment metagenome | isolation source: marine sediment core GS10_PC15, 103 cmbsf | place: Arctic Ocean: Southern Knipovich Ridge | collected 2010 | reverse complement strand
GATCTCACCGGAATCGTACTGGTAGCCTCGAGCGGCGCTCTGGTGGCCGCCCTCCTGGTCGCCACGGGCTACCGGGACGGACCCTTCCTCTTCGAACGGAGGCCGTTCGACTGGCGGCTGGCAGTAGACGTCATGCGTCATCCTCCCACCAGACTCGCCGTGGCCGGCTACCTTGGACACATGTGGGAACTCTACGCCATGTGGACCTGGATCCCGGCCTTCCTGACCGCGGCGGCGTTGCGGAGCGGGAGTGGTTCCGGTGAAGCGGTCGGCCTCATCGCCTTCGGCGCCATTGCGACGGGAGGAGCTGGCTGTGTCTGGGGTGGCTGGCTCTCCGACCGGATCGGCCGCGAACGCCTTGTGACCATCTGCCTGATCGCCAGTGGAACATGCGCGCTCACAATAGGACTCCTTTTCGGTGCCGGTATCTGGCTGATCGCGCCACTGGCGTGGATATGGGGGTTCTTCATCGTTGCTGATTCGGCGCAGTTCAGCGCGCTCGTAACCGAGGTCGCTCCGGCCCATTCTGTGGGAACCGCACTCACTCTGCAGACCTCCCTCGGCTTCCTCCTGACCATGGTAAGCATCCAGATCATCCCGGTGCTGGTCAGCGTCGTCGGATGGGTCTGGAGCTTCCAGATACTGGCCTTCGGACCGCTCCTCGGGATCGCGGCAATCCGTCGTCTGAGGACCATACGGTCGGTGTGATCGGCCATGGCAACATCGCTGTTGACATGACGTCGAAATTGAGTTGACTCCACAATCAAGCTGAATGGTCCGGAACCGGGTCAGATATCTCCCGGCATCCCCGGACCGGATCAGAATCCCAGAAGGCCGGGTACACGATCTCCCAGATCCTCGGAATCGGTTGCGACATCCTCGACGTGGACCGCATGGAGCGGGAACTCACAAAGGAGGATGGTGGGTTCAGGGACGATGTCTTCACCCGGGCCGAGATCGAATACTGTGAGGAGAAGAGGCACCGGGCGCAGCACTTCGCTGTCCGATTCGCCGCCCGGGAAGCTCTCATCAAGGCACTCGGACGCGTCCCCGGACAGGGACTCTCCTGGCGCGAAATCGAGATCCAGGTGGACGCCGACGGCTCGCCGTCCATGGTCCTGCACGGGAGCATGAAGGAACTGGCCATCGAAGCGGGGGTTCGTGAGATCCATTGTTCACTCTCGCACACGGCGACTATGGCAATGGCGTATGTTATCCTGGAGGCATGATCCGACACCACTGAGGGAGTGAGGAGAAAAGAGCATGTCTAACATCGGTTCGTATGATGAGCGACTGAACAACTTCGACTGGTCACTGTCCGAGCGGGAACTCGGCTACAGTGAGGGCGATGTCATCAACATCGGCTGGTACTGCACCGACCGGATCTGCGAGCAGGGTCTGGCGGATAAAACCGCCTTCATCTGGGAGAACGCCGCGGGTGACGAGCGGACCTATACGTTCGATGACCTGCGTGTTCTTACAAACACCATCGCACAGTACTTGAATGATATGGGACTCGAGCCGGGTGACCGGGTTTGTCTCTTTCTCGACCGGGTACCCGAACTCTACCTCTCCTTCCTCGGCATTCTGAAGATGGGTGGGATCGCCCAGCCGCTCTTCTCCGCTTTCGGGGATGAATCCCTCTATCAGCGCCTGGAGAACGCCGGGACGGCCGCGATCATCACCCAGCGGAAGCACGTGGCGAAGGTCCGGAAGATCAGGGACTCCCTGCCCTCTCTGAAGCACATCATCGTGGTCGATGGCGATCCGGAGAAGTTGCGCGAGCGTGAGGTGATCTTCGACCTCGATTCGATGCCGCGGGTCGAGGAGTTCGACGTCTACCCATCGACCGCCGAAACTCCATCGGTACTCCACTACACCTCCGGGACCACCGGCCAGCCGAAGGGCGCCCAGCACGTCCATTATTCGCTCATCTCTCAATACCTCACCGCCAGGTGGGTACTCGACCTTCAGCCCGATGACATTTACTGGTGCAACGCCGATCCCGGCTGGGTGACCGGCACCTCCTACGGGATCATCGGCCCCTGGGCGAACGGTATCACCCAGGCGGTTCTCGATTCCGGGTTCCAGACCAGACGATGGTACCAGTTCATCGAGAAACACCGGATCACCGTCTGGTATTCGGCCCCCACGGCGATCAGGCTGTTGATGAAAGAGGGGATCGAGGCGGTGAAGGAGCACGACCTCTCCTCCCTCCGGCATCTCTGCAGTGTGGGTGAACCGCTTAACGCCGAGGCGGTGCACTGGTCGGAGGAGGCGTACGGGCTTGCCTTCCATGACACCTACTGGCAGACCGAGACCGGTTCGATGGTTATCACAAACTATCCCGGCATGCCGATCAAGGCGGGTTCAATGGGTAAACCCTTCCCCGGCATCGAAGCGGCCATTCTCGATCCCGAGACCTTTGAACCGCTCCAGGAGACCGGCAAGGTTGGCGTGATCGGACTCCGGCCCGGCTGGCCCGCGATGTTCAGGACCTACTGGAAGAACAAAGAAATATACGACAGCAAGTTCATCAACGGATGGTACGTGTGCGGCGACCGGTCGAGCATCGACGCCGACGGTTACTTCTGGTTCCAGGGCCGTGATGACGACACGATCAACACCGGCGGGCACCTCGTCGGCCCGTTCGAGATCGAATCGGCACTTCTGGAACATGACGCGGTTGCCGAATCAGCCGCGATCGGCAAGCCTGACGAGGTCAACATGGAGGTCGTCAAGGCATTCGTAGCACTCAAATCCGGCTTCGAGCCGGGGGCCGACCTCGAATTGGAGATCATGAATTTCATCCGGAAGCGGCTCTCGCCGTTGGCCATGCCGCAGGAGATCGAGTTTGTCGATTCCCTGCCGAAGACCCGAAGCGGTAAGATCATGCGACGGCTTCTCCGGGCGCAGGAATGGGGCGAGCCGATTGGTGACATTTCATCACTGGAAAACGACTGAGCTCCGATCCGGAAATCGGTGCTCGCAACACCACGGAAGGAACGGACTGATGGAAGAGATCAAAGATGTCGTCCTGGAATACGTGCAGGAGGAATACCTCGAAGAGGACGACGACCGCGAGGTCGGGATGGACACTCCGCTCATCTCCGGCGGCATCGTCGATTCCTTCTCGATGGTGTCGCTGAAGCGATTCATCGAGAACCGCTTCGGGATCCAGATCCCCGATGCCGACGCTACGCCTGAAGCATTTGACTCGATCGAGAAGATCGCAGTCCTGGTGGAGCGGTTCCTGGACGCTTAAGTGAATAAACAAGGAGACCGAGGTCATGGCTTACAGCGAGAAGACGCGAACCGCGTTCCAGGAGGACCTGAAGGGGATCGAGGATGCCGGACTCTTCAAGAGGGAGCGTTTCATCCACGCGCCCCAGGACGCCGTGATCGAGGTGGAATTCCCCGAGGGTTCTGCCCTGAAGTCGGTCATCAACATGTGCGCAAACAACTACCTCGGTCTCTCGGGTCACCAGGAGGTCATCGACGCCGCCCACGCGGGCCTCGACTCACGCGGGTACGGCATGTCCTCGGTTCGTTTCATCTGCGGTACCCAGGATATACATCGCGAACTGGAACAGAAGATGACAGAGTTCCTCGGCACCGAGGACACCATCCTCTTCCCCTCCTGCATGGATGCCAACGCCGGTGTATTCGAAGCAGTCATGAATGAGGAGGACGTCATGATCGCCGACCGGCTCGTGCACGCCTCCATCATCGACGGAATGCGGCTCTGCAAGGCGATGAACGACTCCTACAAGCATTCCGACATGAAGCACCTCGAGAAGAAGCTGATACTGCACCAGGACAAGCGGAACCGGCTGATCATCACCGATGGTGTCTTTTCGATGGACGGCGACCTGGCCAAACTGGACGAGATCGTGGCGCTGGCTGAGAAATACGACGCGATGGTGTTCGTGGATGAGTCGCACGCCTCCGGATTCATCGGCAAAACCGGCCGCGGCACCCATGAGCATTGCGGAGTACTCGGCAAGATCGATATCGTCACCACCACCTTCGGCAAGGCCCTCGGCGGCGCGTCGGGGGGGTGTGTGAGCGGCCGCAGGGAACTGGTGGAGCTGTGCCGCCAGAAGGCCCGGCCCTATCTCTTCTCCAACACCGTCGCCCCGGTGATCGTCTCAGGGACGCTGCGGGTCATGGAGATCATCTCGGGCTCGACCGAACGGCGGGACAAGCTCGAGGAGAACACAACGTACTGGCGACAGCTCCTGGATGATGCCGGGTTCGACGTCAAGGCGGGCGACAGCCCGATCGTGCCGGTGATGCTCTACAATGCCAGGCTGGCCCAGGATGTCGCGACCGACCTGTTCGCCGAAGGCATCTACGCCGTCGGTTTCTTCTTCCCGGTGGTACCGCAGGGTCAGGCGCGGATCCGCACCCAGCTGTCTGCCGCGCATGATAAGCACCACCTCGACAAGGCGATCGCGGCCTTCACCACGGTCGGCGAGAAGTACGGGATCCTGGGCCTCGGCAAACAGGAGTTGATCGAGAAGTTCGGAATGTAATGGCAGGGCAGATTGCCCGGGGCAGTCACCATCGAACATGACAATGGGGGCGGGAGCAACACAGCTCCCGCCCCTTTTATTTATTGGATCGTATCGCAGATACCGGTGCGGACCCGGGGCCAGTATCAGATCAACCGTCACCCCCGACAGTGAGAACGAAGTCATTGTCACCGGAATCCAGCTGGGCGGTTACCGTAATTCCTGCCTCGGTACCGGTGACATACCCCTCTGCGACAGCCTCAAGATCGTAGGAGCCCGCAAGCAGGGCCGGCAGGACGTAGTCACCTGACTCGGCAACGTAGGTTGAAGTGACAATATCGGTGGTGCCCGCAGTATACGCGATCACCAGAGCATTGATGCCACGTGGTGTCACACTCCCCGAGATCGTGCCCGAGATCACCTTCGTTATGGTGCGGATCGTGGGTTGTAGTCTATAATGCCCGCTCCCGACCGGGACCTCTGAAACCGATTCCCCGGCATCGAAGTCGAGAATGATCTCAGTGATCGCATTGGCGTCGAGCGTGAAGGCATGTGTCAGTTTGATCCCTGATACAGTCCCGCTGTTGATCGTGAGCGCTGATTCCTCACCATTGATGGTAATGGTCGCCGACTCGATGATAATGCGGATCTGGCTGTAGTGGCCTGATTCCAGTGTCGCCGTTCCCAGAATCGCTGATGCGCCATTTACAAATTCCAGCAGATCGAAGGTGCGCTCGGCGGAACTCAGTCCCTCATCCAGTAGAACGATCCACTGAGCATCATCCAGTTCAGCACTGCTCGTCTTGTGGACGAGAATGGATGAAAAGGTGATATCGATTCTCTCGATCCCGTCGATCGGAGCCGGTGCGTCCACCAGTGTCAGCTGAAGCGTCCCGCTACCCGAGGGATCTGTTGATGAGCAGGCGGTAAGCCCCAGAGTCAGCACCATTGCTGACAGGAGTCCTCCCATCCATGTTCTCTTGACGTTCCGGTTCATTCTGTACCGAGTCCTTTCGGTTGCGCGGCTGGATGTGCGGGCGGGCACAGAAAGCTCATCTGCTGAGCAGTACGGTCGTCTTGTTGCCTTGAGAGATGCAATTAGTGTGCCATACCTTCTCCTGATCCGGGGAAGGACGTGAAGATTACATTTAACGTATCTACCTTCTGCAGGTTGCGGGAATTCATGACCAGTTGGCGTTCTCTTTTCCGAGCCTGTCTGAAGCGGTCTGTTCTGTACCATCGGGTACGGATTCTTTGATCACCTGTACCGGTTGGTACAATCGTTTACCGGTCGGGTCTCAGGCGCTCGATGAAAGAGGCGTCCATCCAGTAGATATCGGGATTACCGTTCCCTGACTCATTGTGTGAGGCCATGATCGATTCATACGTGAGGACTTGATCTGCGCCCTCACGGCTGGCTCCGTCCATCGGTCGTTCACCCGCCTGCTGACCGGAATTGTCGACGATGCAACTCCGAACAGAGAACGGTGACGGGAATCTGATCTGCCCGTAATACGAAACGGGTTCTGTTCTTGTTGACCTGCCTGAAGCTAGTAGAATGATGGTTACCGGGAACCGCCGCGGGTACTGCTCTCCCGCCGACCACATCAGCAGGCAGGGATCGAAGGAGGGAATCTGTTCAATGCTGAAGGGAAATACGCTGATCATGATCACAACCGTTCTACTGTTCGCCTGTTCCGGGCAGAGCGGGGAAGACGCGCCCGTACCCCTCACGAAGAAGGAAGAACTGGGCAAGAAGCTCTTCTTCGATACGACCCTTTCGAACCCCACCGGACAGTCGTGCGCCTCCTGCCATGGTGTGGCCGTGGGATTCACCGGCCCGACGTCAGAGGTCAACGCCACGACCGCGGTCTATGAAGGGGCGGTCCCCGGCCGCTTCGGGAACCGGAAGCCTCCCTCGGCCGCGTATGCCTCCTTCAGTCCCGACTTCCACTGGGATGTGGAGGATGAAGAGGAGGAGGGACTCTATGTCGGCGGTCAGTTCTGGGACGGCCGGGCGACCGATGTCGTGGAACAGGCGAAGGGCCCCTTCATCAATCCGGTGGAACAGGCAGGGCCCGATGAGCGGTACATCTGCCGGCAGGTGGCTAAATCGAATTACGCCCCTCTCTTCCGGGACGTATTCGGCAGGGACGCTCTCGACACCGGGGATGATGTGGAACGAACCTACCACAGAATCGCCGAGGCGATCGGAGCGTACGAGGCTTCCGCGGAGATAAACCGGTTCTCCTCGAAATACGACTACTACCTGGCGGGCAAGGTGGAACTGACTGCGCAGGAAACGCTGGGTCTGGAACTCTTCGAGGACGAGGAGAGAGGCAACTGCGCGGAGTGTCACCCCAGCCGGCCGTCGGAGGACGGCACCCCGCCCCTCTTCACCGATTTCACCTACGACAACCTGGGCATCCCCAGGAACCCCGATAATCCGTACTACCGGATGCCGCCCGACATCAATCCCGATGGAACCGATTGGATCGATCCCGGCCTGGGAGGCTTCACGGGAGAAGAGAACGAGTTGGGGAAGATGAAGGTACCCACCCTGCGGAACGTGGACCTGAGGCCGTATCCGGAATTCATCAAGGCATTCGGGCATAACGGGTACTTCAAGAGTCTCATTGACATCGTTCACTTCTACAACACCCGCGACACCGGGGAGTGGCCGCCACCGGAAGAGCCCAGGAACGTGAACAACGATGAACTGGGAGACCTCGGATTGACCGCCGGGGAGGAGGAGGCGATTGTGGCCTTCATGAGGACTCTCAGTGATGGATATCGACTCAGCGATCCGGGCGCGGATCATCAGTAAACACATCGACGCAAGGAGTGACCGATGAGTTTCAGGAATACCGATCTCTATCTCTTCGAAGAGGTGATCCTGCTCACCCTGAAGGATGAGAAGGGTACATTCTACGCGAAGAACTACCTGCCTGCGGTTGCGGGTGCCATCATGGCCGAATTCCTTCTGACCGGCAGGATAGAGATCGAGGGAAAGCGCAAGCTCGTGAACCTGATCAGCGATGAGCATTTTGGCGACCCCCTGCTCGATGAGATACTGGGGAAGATCCAGGGGGCGAAGCGGAGGGCGTCCCTCCAGACATGGGTGCAGCGGATCACGACGACATCGAAGCTGAGTCGAAGGACTCTCGAGGGACTCTGCCGTCGCAACATCCTCCGGGAGGACGAACAGCAGATACTCGTGCTCTTCAAGCACAAGGTGTATCCAGAGGTGGACCACACCGCCGAACAACGTATCACCTGGAAACTCCACGAGGCGATCTTCAGCCTGAGGGAAGATCTCGAGCCGCGGGTCGTCGTCCTGCTGGCGCTCGCCAAGGCCGCCGACCTGCTCACCATCCCCTTCGAACGAAGGGAACTGAAGGAGCAGAAGCAGCGGATCAAGAGCATCATCAACGGTGACCTGATCGGAGAGGCGACGAAAGGGGCGATCGAAGCGACGCAGGCCGCCATCGCCGCCGCCACGATGGTGCCGATCATCGCCGCGGTCGCCGCGACCAGCAGCAGTTGAATCGGAGACATCCAGGAACAACGAGTCAGGAACAGGAAGAGGACAGCATGACACTCAGAGTTGACGGCACAGGCCTGACGATCGAGAACGTGGTGGATGTGGCACGCAACGGCAGCAAGGTCGAACTCACACCGGAAGCGGAGGAGCGGATCCGGGTCTGCCGGGAGATGGTGGAGGTGAAGCTCGCGGCCGGAGAGGTCATGTACGGGATCAATACCGGCATCGGTGAGTTCTCCGAAACAATGCTGAGTGACGAAGAGGTCAAACTGTTCCAAAAATACCTCGTCTACAACCACGCCGCCGGTATCGGAGATCCGGCTCCGGAGGAATACGTGCGGGCCGCGATGCTCTCCCGGCTGAATGTCCACTCGAAGGGCCACTCCGGCCTCAGGCTCAACATCCCGCACCTCTTCATCGGAATGCTGAACCGGGGCGTCACCCCTTACGTCTGTCAGAAAGGATCGGTCGGCGCCAGCGGTGACCTGGCGCCGATGTCGCAGATCGCTCTGGTAGTCATCGGAGAGGGAAGCGCCTGGTACGAGGGAGAACTTCTGCCGGGTGATGAAGCCCTCCGGCGCGCCGGCCTGGAACCTCTGGTCCTCCACGCGCGTGACGGTCTGGCCATTATCAACGGCTCCAACTTCCTCAACGCAATGAACGCACTCCACCTCTTCGACATGAACCGCTGGCTGAAGCAGGCCGAGATCGGCGCGGCCATGACGCTGGAGGCGCTCCACGCCAACATGATACCGTACGATCATCGCCTGCATGAAGCTCGGGGATTCATCGGAGCGGTGAGGAGCGCCAGGGCGCTGATGAAGTGCGTCGAGGGGAGCGAACTTCTGGATGGGGGGCTCACGAAAGTACAGGACGCCTACTCGATGCGAAGCACTCCCCAGGTGATCGGCGCGGCGCACGACGCCGTTGGGTGGGCCCGCAGCCAGGTGGAGATCGAGCTCAACGGTGTTGGTGACAATCCCATTTTCTTCCCCGAAGAGGATCTCGTACTCACCGGCGCCAATTTCCAGGGTACACCGGTTTCCCTGCCGATGGACATGACCGGCAACGCGATCACGATGGTCTCCGTGCTCTCCGAACGCCGCCTGAACCGTCTGCTCAATCCCGCCCTCTCGGTAGGACTTCCCGCCTTCCTGGCCGAGAAACCGGGCCTCTTCAGCGGCCTGATGCTGAGCCAGTACACCGCAGGGACCCTCATCGTGGAACAGCGGATGCTGTCGGCTCCCGCTTCAAACGCCTCCATCCCGGCCGCGGCCGATCAGGAGGACTTCGTCAGCATGGGTATGAACACGGCGATCAAGAACGCGCAGATACTCAGAAACGCCTGTGGTGTGCTCGGCATCGAACTGATCGCTGCCGCCCAGGCTCTCGATATCCGCGATCATCGCATGGGTCGCGGTGTATCGGCCGCTCACAGGATCATCAGGAAGCATGTGGAGTACCTGGGAGAGGATCGGCCGCTTCACGCCGACCATACGGTGATGGCTGAGGTCGTGGAGTCGTGCGAGATACTCGAGGCCGTGGAGGCTGAGGTCGGCTCGCTGGAATAATTACGAAGAATATCTCAGAGCCGGATTACCGTCCCGCATTATCCGGCGCACTCTGGGCTATCCAGATCCAGAGCTGATTGATCCAGCTCTGTGGTACGGAACCGGATAGCGGCATCCTTGAACCTGGTGCCGTACCCATCAGCTTTCGGATGATATAGCTGTTGGCGGGATCACCGGGTGTAACCACCGGACCGTTGTTGCTGGTGCCCGCCATCAGTTCGCTGTAGCTCGAGAGCTTGAGTCCTCCCGATTGACTGGTACTGGAATGACACCCTGCAAGGGCACACGATCCCTGAAAGACAGACAGAAGATGGGTCACGAAGAAAATGTCTGCCTGCTCGACTGTGACCGCCACGGTATCGGAGACGCCACCGGCGGTAGCAACCACTGATCCAATCAGAGGGGCAGTCACTCCGGCCGTAAAGAGGCCGTTCTGCCCGATCGATCCCAGATCAGCATCACCGACCGACCAGGCAACCGTTGTGGTGATCGCGTCGCCTTCAGCATTGGTCACCACCGCCGAGAACTGCTGCAAGAATCCATTATCCACGGTTGCCTGGGCTGGACTCACCACTACCGATGCCACCGTCGTCAGATCCGGGCCGGACGGGCCATCATCCGACTCACATCCTCCCGCGAGAAGTACCGCGGCTGCTACCAGAGGAGTAAGCAGGGATGTCCTGGAAAGAGAGCGGATGTTCCGGTGGAGCAGTACCATGGATGGTTCCTCCTGAAGGTCAGGCTCTATCGTTGGGTTGTCTGTACTATGGGTGGCTTATGAACCGGCGCGATTACATCAACTCAGCAGTCTGGCACGGTTCCCCTTTATGGCGAGTTCCTTCACGATCGTGAATCCCGCCTCTACTGCAAACCCGATACTGGCATCGAACGCAGCGTCATCCTGGACCATACATGGTTCCGCGAAGAGCAACAAAGCGCCCGGCTTCAGGAGATCTCTGAGTTCGGTGAAGAATGCTCTGGCATCGGGCACTTCGTGGACAACCGCCATCGCGAGCACAAAATCAACCGTCTGCCCGAGGTCATCCAGACCGAGTGAATCTTTCCCGCACTGCCGGACATCGATCTGTTCGAGGAGGCCTCTCCTTTGCGCACGTCTCTCGAGCACACGGAGCATCCGGGGTTGAAGATCGACACCGACCACCCGTCCGGTCGGGCCTACTATCCTGGCCATTTCGAGGGTGAAGAATCCCATGGCGCACCCGACATCCACCGCGTGCATCCCCGGTTTCAGGAACGGGATGAGGATCTTCTTCGGATCCTGTCTCAGGCGCCGTATCGGACTTGCAAGGAAATATCCCATCCACCAGGGGCAGACATGGTCATGGTCTTTGGTATGGGCCATTGTTGCGTACTCCCGTTCTATCGCTCCCGGATGACGATCTCGTCTGCGAACATCCACGACCGGTTCCCCGCTCCCTGATGCCAGTCGGGGCACGGCCCACGGTTCGTGGCCCTCACCCTGACAAACCGGGCTTCCACTCCTCCGAGATCGAAGGTGAAGTCTTTTACCACTCCACCGTCCCGACGTTCGGGGACATCGTTCACAACAGTCCCCGCAACCTTCCACGACTCGCCATCGGTGGAAGTCGCGTATTCCACTTCTGACGGCATCCAGATCCACGAGCGCTGTTCCTGCAGGAAACCCGTCCGTACCTCCGTGAGGACTTTTATGCTGCCCAGGTCTACTACGGCTTCGAGATCCACACCATAATACCCCTGCCAGGTACCGGTCCTGAAATTGTCAGAGCCCCTGATCTGGTCGATGAGCGCCGTATCGCCTCCTGCCGGATACTGGTCGGAGTAGCGCGTGTTCAGGTTGATGGTCACATCTTCGGGCAGCAGAAAAACGGTGGCCTTCGACACCCGGCTCAGCAGTCCTCCCGCTCCGCTGGCGATCATGCGGATCGTCGTGGTTTCTGAAACAGTGAACGGTTGTGCGTAACGGGGTGAAGAACGGTCCGGCTTCGAACCATCGAGAGTGAAGTGGATCGCGGTGTCATCCCCGACCACGCCGAGCGCAATTTCGGTGGAACCCAGAAAGGTACGCTCCCCCGACACCAGGAAGGGCACAGCCGTGAAAGGGGTGTCTTCCATGGGTGATCGGGGCAGATCGCCCTCCCCGGTCCCCCACTCCGGGTCGGGAGTTCTTCCCATCTCGAATGTGAGTTCGCCGCCGTGCATGATCGCGTCATGGGTGAGCCATGACCGCGTGTACGGTGCGCCGTTCAGCGTGGCGGACTGTACGTAAAACGAGTTCCTGCCGACTCCATCGGCCCGGATCGTGAAGTGATTGCCGTTCTCCAGGTGAATCGTGGCCTTCGGGAAGAGGGGCGTGCCGATCACGTACTCAGGCTGTCCTGGACAGACCGGGTAGAACCCGAGGGCACTCAGGACAAACCAGGCGGACATCTGGCCGCAGTCCTCGTTGCCGCTCAGCCCATCGGGGTCGGCCGAATAGAGCGTGTCGAGGATCTCACGAACCCGCTCCTGCGTCTTCCACGGCTCCCCGGCGTAACTGTAGAGGTAGGCCATGTGATGGCTCGGTTCGTTCCCGTGCGCGTACTGGCCGACCAGGCCGGTTATATCGGACTGGCGGCGACCGGTCGTCTCCGAACCGGCGGTAAAGAGCCCGTCGAGCCGTTCCACGAACTGTACCCGCCCGCCCATGAGATCGATGAGCCCTTCGATATCATGGGGGGCGAAGAAGCTGTACTGCCACGAGTTCGCTTCGGTGTAGTGGAAGTTCACCTCCCGGGGATCGAAGTCGGGCTGCCAGTGCCCGTCGAGTTTGGCCCGCATGAAGCCGGTGGATGGGTCGTAGACGTTGCGATAGAAGCGGGCCCGGTCGGTGAACTCACGGTACGCATCAGGCCGGTCGATCTCGTCGGCGATCGCGGCGATGCACCAGTCATCGTATGAATACTCCAGCGTCCGCGAGACCGATTCACTTTCCTCGTCACCGGGGATGTATCCCAGTTCCCGGTAGTGATCGAGGCCCTCGCGGTCGGTTGATGCGGCCGCCGTCATCGCCTCGAAAGCTTTTGTGATGTCGAAATCCCTGATCCCCTTCATCCAGGCGTCGGCGATGACCGGGATGGAATGGTAGCCGATCATGGTGTTGGTCTCATTCGCCGAGAGTTCCCAGACAGGCGGCAGACCCCCCTGCTCGTACTGCGTCAGGAAGGTGTTGATGAAATCGATCGTGCGCTTCTGCTGAATGAGGGTGAAGAGCGGGTGCGCCGCCCGGAAGGTATCCCAGAGCGAGAAGACCGTGTGGTTGGTGAAGCCTTCGGCCTGATGGACCTTGAAATCACGGCCCAGGTAGCGACCGTCCACGTCCTGGTAGACGTTGGGAGCGAGCATCGCGTGATAGAGCGCGGTGTAGAATACCGTCCGCTGCTCCCGGGTCCCTCCCTCCACGACGATCCGTCCGAGTTCCGACTCCCAGATCCGGTCGGCGCCGGCACGCACGCCGGCAAAATCCCAATCCGGTATCTCGGCCAGGAGATTATTCCGCGCCCCCTCGATATCCACCGCCGAAATCCCGACCTTGACCATGATCACCTCGTCCTCCTCGGTGGCGAAGGTCACTGAAGCCTTCAGGTCGGTTCCGTACGCCTGGCTTACCCCATCAAGCCTCAGGCCGTCGACGAGGACTCCCGATCGGTCGAATGGTCGTGAAAAACGGGCCACGAAGTAGACCCGCTGATCCTGGGCCCACGACCGTGATCGACGGTACCCCTCGATCTCATCCTGTCCGACAAAGGTGATCCATGACTCGATGACCTGATCGCGGTGGGCGAGATCGATGATCACGTTCGCCTGTTCGGCCTCGGGGAAGGTGTATCGGTGGATGGCAGCCCGTCGTGCAGCAGTAAGTTCCACGCCGATATTGTAGTCATCAAGGAAGGTCCGGTAGTAACCGGGGGAGGCCTCCTCCCGTTCATGCCGAAACCTGGAGCGATATCCCGGCTCACCGTCAGCCCCGTTGTGATAGCGGATCTCGTCCACCGTCGGCATGAAGAGGATATCGCAGTAGTCGGCGATTCCGGTTCCGCTCAGGTGTGTATGACTGAATCCGTAGACATGTTCATCGGAATAGTGGTATCCGGAGCATCCATCCCACCCCTCGAGACGGGTATCGGGGCTCACCTGGATCATGCCGAATGGCAGCGTGGCGCCAGGGTAGGTGTGCCCGTGACCACCGGTGCCGATGAAGGGGTCGACCAGTGACGTCAGATTCTCTCCCTGACCACCTGAGCACCCACCAGACGACACCACCAGCGCGACCAGCAGTGAAGCGCCGACTCCCGATCCGATCCTTCTCATATAACGCCGCTCCTCGATTCCTCTGGTTACAGACCGACTCCAGCGTACGTTCCGAAAGTGATGCTGGCAACATCCGACCCGCATTTTCCGAAGAAGACTGAACCGTAACTGGTATTACCGGAAACCCGGGGCTACACTCTCCCCCGTCAACCGTTCTCATATGGATCCTGCAGGAGAGAATAATGCGACCCTCACGCCTGTTCACCACGTTCTTCATCACCGCCACCCTGTTGATATCGGTCTCGACCCTGATGGCACAGCAGGGGGAGAAACGACCTATCCCCATCGATGATTACGGACGCTACCGGTCGATCACATCGGTGTCGATCTCCGACGATGGCCAGTGGATCTCCTACGCGTACCGGAAGCGGGAAGCCGATGATTCGCTGTATGTGCGCAATCCCGACACGGAGAAGGAATACCTGATCCCCCTGGCTTCAGGTGCCCGCTTCTCGGAGGACTCGCGATGGGTGGCCTATTCACTCACCGTGCCCTGGAAAGAAGCCGAGAAGCTCGCGGAGGATAAAAAGCCGGTCCCGAAGAAGGTGGAACTGATGAATCTGGGAACGGGTGAGAAGACCACCTGGGAGAACGGCGCCTCCTTCTCGTTCAGCGAGACTTCCACCCACTTCGTGGTGAGGAAGGCAAAGCACGATCCGAAGGCGAAGCACGGCGGCACCGACCTGATCCTCTACTACCTGAATGAGGGTTACGAGGAACTGCTGGGAGGCGTCTCAGCCTACGCCTTCAACAAACCGGGTACGGTGCTTACCTATACGGTCGATACGGCCGACAAGGACGGGAACGGGATCTACGCGATCTTCCTCGAGAGCGGCACACGAAGGGTGCTCGACAACGACCGGCGCGCCTACGCCAGGATGGCGTGGGATGAGGAAGGGACAGCGGTGGCCGTGCTGAAGGGCAAGGAGAAGAAGGGTTTCGAGGAAAAAGAGAACGTCCTGCTCGCCTTCACCGGTTTCAATGACGGCTCACCGGTTCGATATGAGTACGATCCGGCCGAAGCCGATGACTTCATCGAGGGGATGGTCATCAGCGAGAAGGGTGCGATCTCGTGGGATGAGGAAGCAACCCGCGTTTTCTTCGGGATAAAGGAACAGAAGGCCAAGGAAGGCGAAGAAGCAGAATCGGACGAAGAGGTTGAAGGAGAAGACGAGGCCGAAGATGAAGAGGGCGATGAAGATGAGAGCGATGAGGAGGCTGAAGAGAAGGAAAAGGACCCCATCGCTGATGTAGATATCTGGCACTGGCAGGACGAGACTATCCAGTCGGTCCAGATGGTCCGGGCCAACCGCGACCGGAACCGCACCCACCGGTCGGTCTTCATCCTGGCCTCAGAGAAGTTCAATCGCCTCACCGATGACGAGATGCGATCGATCTCGATCACCCGTGACGGCACGTGGGGGATCGGCCAGGACGGCATGGCCTACATCTCCGACTGGGAGGAGTCGAAGGCGGATTACTACCGGGTGGATATCGACACCGGAGAACGCACTCTGATGTTCATGGCACAGGGCAGGACGCTCGGTCTCTCACCCGACTCCGAGCACTTCCTCTACTGGAAGGACGGCCATGTGTGGGATTACGTGCTCGACACGGGCGTGACGTTGAATCTCACCGCAAGTGCCCCGCTGAGCTTCGTCGACATGGAGCACGACAACCCCGGCACACCCCCTCCCTACCGCGGGGTCGCCTGGGTCAAGGGGGGCGAGGCGATTATCCTCAACCACCGGTATGACCTCTGGCTGCAGCCGCTGGACGGCAGCGCCGCCACCTGCCTCACGAACGGCGTCGGGGCGGAACAGGAGATCGTGTTCCGGTATGTGCGGACCGACAGTGAAGAACGCTTCGTCGACCTGTCACAACCGATCCTGCTAACCGCCTTCGGACAGTGGACGAAGAAGGCCGGGTTCTACCAGCTGCGGAGGAAAAGGCTCACCGAACTCGTATATGGGGACAGGCGATTCGGACGCGTGCAGAAGGCCGAAGAGGCCGATCGCCTCCTCTACACGATCGAATCGTTCGAGCAGTTCCCCGACTACTGGGTGAGTGACGATGACTTCAGCGACCCGGTCAGGATCACCGACGCCAATCCGCATCACGCCGAATACACCTGGGGACACAGCGTCCTCATCGACTTCACCAACGATGACGGGGTAAGGCTCCAGGCGTGGCTCGGGGTTCCCGAGACCCGGCGCGACGGGGAACGCCTCCCGATGCTCATCAACTACTACGAGAAAAACTCCCAGAACCTCCATCGTTTTCAGGCTCCGCGATATGCCGGATCTCCCAACCTGGGTGGGTATCTGAGCAACGGCTACCTGGTGATGCAGCCCGACATCCACCTGCGAACACGTACCACCCACAGCGACATGCAGGAGTGCGTGGAGGCCGCGATCAGGAAGGTGGTTGAGATGGGGTATGCCGACCCGGAGCGGATCGCGGTCCACGGTCACAGCTTCAGCGGTCAGGGATCAGCCTACATCGCAACGCATTCTGACATGTTCGCGGCGATCGTTTACGGCGCGGGGGCAACCAACCTGGTGAGCGACTTCAACCAGTTGTGGAAGACTTCCGGCACCAACCAGCACCGCTACGACATCTACGGCCAGGGCCGGTTCGGGACGAATATGTTTGACGACCTCGACCTCTACATCGAGCAGTCGGCCGTCTACCACGCCCGGGACATGAATACCCCGCTCCTGATCCTGCACGGGACCGCGGACGGATCGGTGGAGTGGCTCCAGGGAGTTGAATTTTATAACGCCCTGAGATTCAACGACAAACCGGTGATCCTGCTCTCCTACCCGGGAGCGGGTCACGGACTGCGTAAATATGAGAACCAGCTCGACTTCCAGCGCCGGACACGGCAGTTCCTGAACCATTACCTGAAGGGTGAGCCGGCCGCCGACTGGATGACCAACGGACAGAGGTTCATCGACAAACCGAAGAAAAAGTGACCGCTCAGCGAACCGCTGCTGACAGATGGATCAGACAACCAGCGATATCAGCCATGCGAGGTATCCGATGAGACGCCAGATGAGGATTGCCAGATTAACCCCGCTGTTCATCATCACCACCCTGCTCTTCTCCCCCGCAGCCACCACCGTGCAGGGCCAGGATACGAAGCCGCTGCCGATTGAGGATTACGCGCGGTGGCGTTCGATCACGTCGACCTCGATCTCCGATAATGGACTGTGGGCTACCTTCGCTTACCGTCCTCACCGGTCGAACGACACACTCATGGTGCAGAACCTGCAGACGGAGAAGGAGTACTCGATCCCCCTGGCTTCGGGGCCTCAGTTCTCCGACGACTCACAATGGATAGCCTACCGACTCACCGTCCCGTTCGATGAGGCGGAGAAACTGCGCGGGGATAACAAGCCCGTCCCGCAGAAGGCAGAGCTGATGAACCTGGAAACCGGAGAGAAGCGGACCTGGGAGAATGCCGCCTCATTTATCTTCCCGAAGGGATCGAGCCACTTCCTGGTGCGGAAGACAAAACCTCAGGGCCAGGAGGGCTTCGGCGGCACCGATCTGATTCTCCGGAACCTGAATGAAGGCTTCGAGGAACTGATCGGCAGCGTGGGCCAGTTCGCGTTCAACAAACCGGGGACGGTTCTCGCATGGACAGTGGATGCCGCCGACCAGACCGGGAACGGCGTCTACATTATCAACCTCGAAACCGGTGCGCGCCGCCCTCTCGACAACGGTACGGCTGACTACACCCGGATGACCTGGGATGAGGAAGGAAGTGCGCTTGCCGCTCTGAAGGGCACCGAAGTCGACACGCTCGAGCAGAATGAAAATGTCCTGCTCGCCTTCACCGGGATCACCGGCCGCAGGATGGAGACCCTTATCTACGACCCGGCCGACGACGCGGCCTTCCCCGACAGCACGGTGATCAGCGACCTGACGGGCCTTTCCTGGGATGAGGACCTTTCGATGGTCTTCTTCGGCATCAAGGAACAGAGCGTCGAGGTGAAGAAGGAGAAAAAGCCGGCCGCGCTCATCCCCGATGTCGACATCTTCCACTGGCAGGATGAGCAGATCCAGACTGCCCAGAGGGTTCAGGCGAACCGGGAGCGCAACCGAACCCATCAGGCCGTCCTCCATCTCGCAGGTCCGAAGTTCCTGCAGTTGACCGACGATGAAATGCGTTCCATCAGCATCACCCGCGACGGTGCCTGGGGGATCGGAGAGAACAACCGGGCCTATATATCCGACTGGAAGGAGCGGCAGGCCGACTACTACCGGGTGAACATCGATACCGGTGAGCGGACACTTTTCCTCACCGGCCACAAGCAGACCTTCGGACTCTCACCTGACTCTGAGCATTTCCTCTACTGGCAGGATGGCCAGATATGGGACTACGTGCTCGACACCGGTGCGAAGGTGAACCTCACCGGGAGCGCGCCGGTGAATTTCGCCGACATGGAATGGGACTACATCGGTGAGCGTCCCGCCTACGGCATCACCGGTTATTCTGAAGACGGCAGGTCGGTGATCCTCACCCACCGCTACGACCTCTATCTGCAGCCGCTCGACGGCTCACCCGCCACCAACCTGACCCGGGGACGTGGTGACCAGGCCGATATGCGCCTGCGGTACATCCGCACCGACTCCGAGGAACGATTCATCGACCTGAAGGAACCGATGCTCCTCTCGGCTTACGGGCAGTGGACGAAAGAGGCGGGCTTCTTCCTGCTCGACGGTCGGGAGATCCGGGAACTGGTCTACGACGACTGTATATTCAGCCGACCGATGAAGGCCGAAGACGCCGACGTCTTTCTGGTCACGCGCCAGACCTTTCGCGACTTCCCCGACTACTACGTCACCGACGGCACATTCGGCTCACTTGAGAGACTGACCGAGGCCAACCCGCAGCAGGCGGAGTACTCGTGGGGCCGCAGCATCCTCTTCGACTACACCAACAACGATGGCGTCCGACTGCAGGGCTGGCTGGGCATCCCCGACGGCTACCAGCAGGGTGAGCGTCTGCCGATGCTGGTGAATTTTTACGAGAAGAACTCGCAGAATCTCCATCGGTACCAGCGGCCGGTCTACCGTTCGGGCCCCAACCTCGCCGGATACGTCAGCAACGGCTATCTCGCGATGCAGCCCGATGTCCACTTCCGCGGAGGGACCTCTCACAGCGACATGCAGGAATGTGTCGAGGCAGCGGTTCGCAAGGTCGTGGAGATGGGCTATGCCGATCCTGACCACGTCGGCCTGCACGGGCATAGCTACAGCGGCGGGGGGGGAACCTTCATAGCCACCCGTTCGACCATGTTCGCGGCCATCACCGCCGGGGCGGCTCCGATAGATCTCATCTTCGAGTTCAACATCCTCTTCACGGGAAGCGGGCAGAACAACCACCAGTACGACATCCATGGTCAGGGCCGGTATGGGGTGAGCCCGTATGATGACTACGAGCTCTACGAGAGCCAGTCGCCGATCTACAAGGTGCAGGATATGAACACCCCCCTGCTCTACCTGCACGGAGGGTCAGACCCGACGGTCGAGTACCTCATGGGAATCGAGCTCTACAACGCCTGCCGGTTCCTGGGCAAACCGATAATCTTCCTCTCCTATCCCGGCGAAGGACATGGCCTTCGGAGGCTTGGAAACCAGATCGATTTTCAGACCCGGATGCGGCAGTTCTTCAACCACCATCTCAAGGGTGAGCCCGCCCCTGACTGGATGATCAATGGCCGGACCTTCATCGAAAAGGAGCTGGAGTTGAGCCGGTACGAGAATGGCAGCAGCGGTGATGGCGGAGGCAGAGGCGGCAGAGGTGGAGGTTGATAAAGCGACGCGCCCTCATCGCGGCAGGATTCTTTTCCCTGCTCGTCTTATCCGCGGGCTGCAGCGGCAACCCGCGGATTGTAATCTCCACCGGGCTCGGCGATATCGTAGTGGAGGTTTTCGAAGAGGAAGCCCCGATCACCGCGGCCAACTTCCTGCGATACGTTGACGATGGGCTCTTCGACGGCGGCTCCTTCTACCGGGTCGTCCGGATGGACAACCAGCCGGATAACGACGTGAAGATCGAAGTGATCCAGGGCGGCAGGCGCGGTCTGCCGCGGGATGAAGGCCTCCCGGCCATTGAACATGAAACGACCGGGACGACCGGTATTCTGCATGTCGATGGAGCGATCTCGATGGCCCGTTCACAACCGGGATCGGCATCATCGGAGTTCTTCATCTGCATCGGGGATCAGCCGGAACTCGATTTCGGGGGCAGGCGCAATCCCGATGGTCAGGGTTTCGCCGCTTTCGGGAAAGTCGTACGGGGTATGGATGTTGTGCGCGAGATCCAGCAGCAGCCGGATGAAAGGCAGTACCTGGACGACGGAATAGTCATTATCAGCATCACCCGGAAGTAATGCCGGTTCATGCTGTGGCATGAAGGCAATTCAGAGGAAAGAGTACAAGGATAGACTACAGAACATGTGTTCCTGCAGTGAGAACACACAGAGAAAGGTGATCAGCCTGTGAAACGAGGAATGAGACGATACGCGGTGCTCCTGCCCGCCCTCCTTCTCATGCTGCCGGTACTTCTGACCGGCTGCTCGAGCACCGAGGATCCGGCGGCCATTGAGGCCTGGGAGGCGCTGGAGAGTGACTTCAACGCTGGCATGGAAAACGCCGACACCACGGAGGAGTACACCGAGGTCATCAACACCTTAAAGCCACGCTACGAGGCTCTGGCCGATGAATTCTGGGGTACCAAGGCTGGTTTCAACGCAAAGATGTGGCTGATGCAGAGTGGTACTAACGGCATGGAAGACGCTGAACGTGATGCCTTCACCGAAGAGGCACTCGATGCGCTCTTCACGGAATACCACCGGTCGGAGCACATTGCGAAACTGACCAGTTACTACGGCGATTTTCCCGAGGAGCGACAGCTCTGGATGCGGGAGGGCTCACCTCACGCCACTGTCAAAGCAGCAACCATCTACTATCTGGCTCGCGACGCCGAATCGCAGATGATGTACGGCGGTGATGAGGTCGACGCGGACGCGATGATGGCTCAGCGGAAGACGAACCTCGACCTGTTGGTCAGTGTGTACCACGATACGCCACTGCGCGACACCACCTACGGCGTGATGGCCGAGGCGATGCTGAATGCTCACGACCTGTCTGAGCTCGCCATCGGACAGAAGGCGCCGGAGATCATCGGTACCGATGTCGACGGCAACGAGATGAAGCTGAGCGATTACCTCGGAAAGGTACTGGTGATAGACTTCTGGGGGGATTGGTGACCACCTTGCCGGGCCATGTACCCACACGAGCGGTCGCTCGTAGCAAGGCTGAAAGACGAACCCTTCACCATCCTCGGCGTCAACAGCGATCCTGCTGATAACTACCGGGACGCTATTGAACGCGAGAACATCACCTGGCCGTCCTTCTGGGACGGCGGCGACACAAGCGGTCCCATCGCCACCAAATGGGGTGTGCGCGGCTGGCCGACCCTCTACATCATCGATCATGAAGGCATCATCCGAGACAAAGGCAAGCGGGGTGAGGCGATGGATGAGGTGGTCGACAGACTGCTTGCGGAAATGAAGAACGGGCACTGATCACCGTTGAGTGACGGCACCGGTGTTCGGTCGAGCGCCGGTGCCCGAACTCTGTTATCAGATACCCCCGTCATCACATAGAGAAATCCAGTTACAGCACCTGTGCTCAATCGAGCGTTTGTGCCCACGATATCACTACAGAAACCAGCACACTCTCCGGCGCCTCGTTATTCCGGTTCCTGCTTCAGGAATTCCACAACCCGGGATATGACCTCCGGATCGGTCACGATCCGTCGATGGCCGAGCCCTTCGGTCACCATCAGTTCAGACCCCTTCCACGCATGATGCACATTCTCACCATGCTGCAGCGGCGAGACCGGATCGTCCCTGTCGTGGATAACCAGCAACGGAAAATCGTGACCTCCATAGACTGCATCGGCACTGAGTTGTGACCAGTCCACACCGGTCTCGATCTCCAGCTTTCTCTCTGCCCGCTCCTGCACTTTTGTGGTGAACCCGGTCTGCTGTGCGAAGAGGGTCGAGTAGTACTTCATGTCGTCAGGTGATGAGATGAAGACCGCGCGTTCCAGGTCGAGTCCCTGATTGAGCGCCAGGGAGGTGACCCAGCCGCCCATGCTGTGGCTGACGACAGCCTGCAAACCACCGATCTGTTCAGCCACGTTCAACAGGGCTCTGGAGTAGTAGATGCCCGTGGTGGTCTTCCCGGTCGAATCCCCATGAGCCGGAGCATCGAAGGTTACCACCCTGAAGCCTGCCTCCAGCAGTGGTTCGACGAACGCGGCCATACGACTGCCCCTGCTCCCCCAGCCATGCAGAAGCAGAACGGCAGGACCCTCCCCCCACGTCCAGCAGACGATGGTATTCCCGGCGACTTCGCACTCGGATCGATCGGCAGCCTCCATGACACTTTTTTCAGAGGATTTGACCTCGGCACGCATCGGGGTACACCAGAGTCGTTTCGCGACCGGTACAGCCAGGGGAGGCGCTACCAGTGAAAGGCCCCGGAGGAGCCAGCGCACCGGCTTCGGGATCATGTGCGCCGTATTCGGCCGAGGGAGCTCATTCATCTGTCGGCGTTCCGTCATACCGGGCACCCGGTTTCTCATCTGTGACGTCTCTGGTTGGCAATACACTCAATGATATATCAATATGGTCACATATCAGCGCTGCGCACCACCCGCTTGCCGGAATCATGAGTGCGACCGCCAGGCTGCGAAGGACGATCATGAAGAGACGATACATCCAGGCACTGCTTCCGATTCTGGTCCCTGTCACCGTCATCTTCACCACTGCATCTCCGTCGGCCGGGCAGCAGACCGGCGCTCCGACAACGATACTCTGTGGAGCCATCGACATGAGCCGGGTGCCGGTGGAACTCGAATGGGTCGATCTGCTCCGGATCGACGTCGAACCGGCTGAAGTCGTCACCCTGCAGGCCAGAGAAGGTCTGTACTGGGGTGCCGACATCGAACCGGGCAGTTACCGGTTCCTCCGTTTCGGCGGCAGTGACGGGACCGGATCGCCTGATCTTGTGTACCTCTTTCCACCGGAGGGAGTGAGCTGGGCGGAGTTCGATCCTGAGCGACCCGACTTCTCGACAGTTGATCTCGGACAGCGCGAGATCGTGGTCACCGATCCCGGCCTCTACTATCTCGGCACGAGACGGGTTTCTCCCGAAGGACCAACACGATATCATTCGGTCACCGTTGGAGTGCCCGGTGAGAAGGAAACGCTTGAGCGCCTGCTCACCTTCATCGAGGATCCGGCGCACCGGGCTATCATACAGAGGCGCCTGAACGAGATCGGAAAGAGCTGACATGGATGACGGCGGAATCCTGATATCCCACCCCTACGCACTGCTTGCGATCCTGATGCTCGTGCCGGTGCTCTTCCTCAACCTGGAGAAGTGGACCGGCTGGAAGATCTTCGAGTACCTGCCGCCGATTGTCTGGATATTCCTCTTCCCGGTCATCCTGAGCGGTTTCAAGGTCATCCCCACCTCATCCCCTACTTATACCACCTTCAAGTCGTTCGGTGTGCCGATGTTCATCATCCTCATGCTGCTCGATGTGGATATCCGATCCACCCTGAAGGTGGCCTTCAGGAGCATCGGGGTACTCGTCACCGGGGCGTTCGGGGTGGTTTTCGGAGGTGTCTTCTCCTTCTGGCTGCTGAAGGGGCACCTCGCCGATGACGCGTGGCGGGCGTTCGGGGCGCTGGCGGGAAGCTGGATCGGCGGAACCGGCAACCTGGCGGCCGTCGCTGAGATGGTCGAGACGCCGCCCTCGATGCTCGGCCTGGTGGTGATCGCCGACATCTTCATCTTCCTCATTTACTTCCCTATCCTCTTCATGAGCAAGAAGTGGGCGAAGCCGTTCGCGAAATTCAGCGGTGTTCGGGCTGATGAGGCGGAGCAGCTTGAGAAAGCGATCGGCAACCTCGAAGAGAAAACGGACAGCGTCCAGTTCAAGGATGTGCTGACCCTCTTCGGTGTCGGCTTCCTCCTCATCTGGATCATCAGGAGTTTCGCGGGCATCCTTCCTGAAGTGGGTGAGATCCTGACTGCCAAGACGTGGGAGTTCCTGATTCTGACCACGGTAGCGCTGGCGCTCTCTGCTACCCCTCTTCGCAAGACGCCCGGCACCAAGGCACTCTCGATGGCGCTTGTTTACGTCTACATGTCGATGATGGGAGCCCAGGCCGATATCAGCCAGGCGGCCACCGCTCCCTTCTTCATGCTGGCCGGTCTCATTACGATCACGATCCATCTGGTGTTCGTCGTACTGGGGGCAAAGCTGTTCAGGGTCGATGTGCATCTGACGGCGATAGCGAGCGTGGCCTCGATCGGTGGTGCTGCATCATCTCCGATCGTGGCAAATTACCATCGTAAAGAGCTTGTCCCTGTTGCCATTCTTCTGGCACTCTTCGGTTACGCACTCGGCAATTATCTGGGGTGGCTTGCCGCGGTGCTCTGCAGGCTGGTTCTCTAAATAAAGGTAAACGAACATGACTGATAAGGGATCACGCGACAATTCGGGCAGAAAACTGGGACGCCGTCAGTTCATCGGCGAGGCGGCCGCGGTATCGGCTGCGTTCACGATCGTCCCCCGCCACGTGCTGGGCGGCCCCGGTTACCGGCCCCCGAGTGAAGTGCTGAACATCGGGATCATCGGAGTCGGCGGACAGGGTGGCTCAAACCGGAGAAATGTTCGTTCCGAGAATATCGTCGCCCTCTGTGATGTGGACGACACGAAGATCGCCGCCGGACTCCAGCAGAGTCCCGACGCGAACACCTATCGGGATTTTCGCGTCATGCTGGAAAAGGAACCAGGCATCGATGCTGTGATTGTGAGCACTCCCGATCATTGCCACACGGTCGCGGCAGTCACGGCGATGCGTCTCGGCAAGCATGTCTATGTCGAGAAACCACTCACCCATTCGATTTCGGAGGCCCGGTTGATGGCCGATACAGCCCGTCGATATGGTGTCGCCACCCAGATGGGTAACCATGGGCACTCGTACGATACCGCGCGCCAGATCAACGAATGGATATGGGATGGGGCGATCGGCGATGTCCGGGAGGTCCACACCTGGACCAACAGGCCGATCTGGCCGCAGGGGATAGACCGGCCGGCGGATACACCGCTGGTCCCCTCCACCCTCGACTGGGACCTCTGGCTCGGACCGGCGCCGGAGAGACCGTACAACCCTGCCTACCACCCCTTCAAATGGCGCGGCTGGTGGGACTTCGGTACCGGCGCGCTGGGCGACATGGCCTGCCACATCATCGACTTCCCCTTCTGGGCTCTCAAACTCGGTCACCCGACCAGCGTGGAAGCGTCCTCGGTGGGGAAAACGAGCGAGACCTACCCGAACGGATCGATCGTCAGATTTGAGTTCCCCGCGCGGGGAGAGATGCCCCCGATTTCCCTGACATGGTGGGACGGCGGATTGATGCCGCCGCGGCCCGAGGAACTCGAGCCCGGCAGGATGATGGGCACCAGCGGCGGCGGCGGGATCTTCATCGGTGACAAGGGGAAACTGATGTTCGGGTGCTATTCCAACGAAGCGACGTTGATCCCGCAATCGGTGATGGACTCCTACACCCAGCCGGCCCCTTCGATGCCCCGTTCGGCAGGGCACCACGCTGAATGGATCGCGGCATGCAAGGGAGGTGCTCCGGCGGTTTCCAGTTTCGATTACGCCGGCCCTCTGACCGAGATGATCCTGCTCGGTTGTGTGGCGCTTCGTATGGACCGGAAACTCGAATGGGACGGCGAGAACATGGTCTTCACGAACGAGCCGGACGCGAACCAGTACGTCACTCGCGAATACCGCGAAGGATGGAATCTGTGAGCGGAGAGGTATCCGGCCAGATCGGGTGATCAACATGGAGAGCGTCCGTCTCGACCGCTGGCTGTGGGCGGCCCGGTTCTTCAAGACCCGTGCGCTGGCGGTGAAGGCGATAGAAGGCGGCAAGGTGCACCTGAACGGCAGCAGGGCGAAAAGGTCGAAGACGGTGAAACAGGGTGATGGGCTCACGATCAGGAAGGGCATCTTCGAATACGATATTGAGATCAGGGGGATATCGGATCGTCGGGGTCCGGCCACAGCCGCACAGGAACTGTACGAAGAGAGTGAAGGATCGATCGAGAGAAGGAATCAGGTCAGGGAGCAGCTGAAGGCCGCGCCGACACCCGGTTACGAGGGTCGGGGCCGCCCCACGAAGAAGGACCGGCGGATGCTCGACCGCCTGAAGGATGATCTTGAATACTAAACGATAGTCCAAGAAAGGATTTCCAGATGACATCAGCTCAAACACGCCAACGCACCCTGCTCACCGGAGCCGCCACGATCGCCCTGATCCTGACGGTCGCGGGCTGTGCCGGATCGGCCGGCACCACGCAGACTCCCGGCGGAGGCGGTGGCGTTGACGAGGTCACGCTCTATGCCGGGATGTGGGAGGGCACGTTTGATATCAGTCTGGGCGCAGGGAATATGAGGCTTGTGCTGAACCACGACGCAGGCACCTGGACCGGGGAGGTACTCTTTGGCATTGAGGGTGAGATGGTCGGTGGGGCGATCGAGAGCTTCGCAGCCTCCGAGGAGGGCTGTACGATCCAGGCCTTCATCGAAATGGCCGATGTCTTCATGAAGGCCCGGATCGAGGACGGCGTGATGGTCGGATCGCTCGAAGCGTACGCCGAGTCGGAACTGGTTGCTGACGGCACCTTCATACTGAATAAAAAGTAGTCCAGCCGGAAAACCATCAGGCGGGATACTATCCGACCATCTGAACGCTACCCGCGTTCGAGGGGCAGGGTGAGACAGGTCGGGCCCCCTGCCCCCTTCCGAAATTCTGAAAGATCCATGTCCCATACGGTGACGCCCTGGTCCGCCAGGGCGCTCGCTGTTACACCGTTCTCGGCGATATTGACCACTACCTCGTTCTCCCCCAGGCAGATCACGTTCCCGCTCGATGGGTTGAGGAACACAACCTCGACTGTATCAAATCCATCGAAAAAGCCTTCAGGAAACCTGTCGGCGCAGCAGACCACCCGGCGTGGACCGATCGCGCTCATGAGCCCCCCGATATGCATGGCGTCATCCGCCACCGGCGCTACCCTGACTTCGTAACCGAGGTCTGAAAGGATGGCGGAGAGCTGCTCCACTCCCGATTCATTCGAACGGCAGGAAAGCCCGACAAACGCCACATCCCCCATGAGAATGACGTCTCCGCCCTCAAGTGTGCCCGGTTCCCTGATCTCGCCGATACAGGGGACGCCGATATCCGCGAGATGGTCTGACATCCACCCGGTCTCGCCCTGACGGGAGGCAAGCCCCATGCGCACCTGGATGTGCCCGTCCCCCACTACCAGGGCGCTGTCGCGGGTAAACACCGAGTTCGGGTGACCGGTGAGTTCGGGCAGATCAATCACCTCGGCCCCCGCCCCTTCCAGTACTGCCCTGAGGCTCCCGTGCTGCTCCAGGGTTAGGGCCCGGTCGGCCGGTTCGTTGATGTTGTGCGCCTGGAGGTCCTCGACACCGAAGTACTCATCCCCCGGTGCACAGACCACGACCCGTTTCAGTGAATCACCCTCATTGATCCGCATCTGCATCCTCCAGCCTGCCGGCTGTTCTCTCTGTACGTTTCCAGTAATAATAGGCGGGGATCCCCAGCAGGAGAAACCCCAGACCACTCAACGATTCCACCGGTCGCTCGAAGAGCGTGTTCACCAGGATACCCGACGAGGCAACGATGAAGATCGCCGGAACAAACGGATAACCCCACGTTCGGTAAGGACGCGGCCGGTCAGGGTATTTCTTCCTGAGCGTAAAGACCGAGGCGATCGCCGATATCCAGAAGCCGATGGTGATGAACATCACGAACGTGAAGAGCTGCTCGAAGGTGCCGCTCAGGGTCAGCACTCCCGACCACACACCCTGCCAGACGATCGCCTGCCCTGGCGTGCGAAAGCGGGGATGCACACGACCGATACTTCTGAAGAAGAGCCCGTCACGCGCCATCGCGTAGTAGACCCGAGCGCCGGCAAAGATGGCTCCGTGGAGAGCACCGAGCATTGAGATGAGTACGACGACGGTCACGACACTCGCGGCCGTCTCCCCCATGACCACCGACGTCGCCCGTTCGGCCACCGGTACGATACCGGCCATCTCCACGGGAGTGAGTGCTTTCAGGTAGAAGCAGTTCACCAGGAGATAGAGCAGTGTGATGAGCAGGGTCCCGCCGATCAGGGCAATGGGAAGATCCCGTTTCGGATCGCGTATCTCACCAGCGACATACGTGATGTTGTTCCACCCGTCAAAGCTCCATGAGACGGCGAGCAGCGCCACACCGAATCCGGTCAGAAGCCCCTTGAACCCCACCCCGGTCGTATGTATCGAAAGATCAATCGGCCCCCTTGCAAGCACGAGTCCGACTATCCCCAGGATGAGGATCGCGCCGATCTTCGCCACGGTGACCCCGTTCTGGAGCCGTTTTCCCAGACCGACACCCAGGTAATTGATAGCGGAGAGGAGGAAAATCAGGATCACGGCGACGAGCTGGCCGGCCGAGAGGGTCCAGTTCGCTTCACGGCCGAGAAAGCCGAGGGGAAGTTCAAGGAGGGCGTGTTTGGTTGAAAGAGCCGGGAAAAACCGTCCGAAGTACTCGGCGAATGCTGCGCCCAGCGCAGCGATCGATCCGGACATACTCACCAGAAAGAGGATCCAGCCGAAGAGAAATCCGGCCAGTGGACCATACGCCTCTCTCAGATAGACATACTGCCCCCCCGCCTCAGGGAAGAGCACGCCGAGTTCTGCGTAGGTGAGAGCCCCTGCCAGGGTAAGGAGCCCACCGACCAGCCAGGCGAGAAGGATGAGTGGGGCCGAGGGCAGGCTTTCGGCCATGATGCCGGTGGTGAGGAAGATGCCCGAACCTATCACGATCCCCACCATCATCATGGTGGAATCGAAGGGGCCGAGCTCTCTGGCAAGCTCAGGTCCGTTTCTGTCGCTGGGATCCACCTCGAGGCTCAAGAGGGTATCCTCCAGGCTCAGTACGCTGCTCCGCAATTACGCTGGTATTCGAGCACCGATACATTCCGGAGCGGCGAACTCAGTACACTCAGGCTTCCTTCCCTGTGAAGATCTTCTTCATCCCCAGCCCGAAATCATCCACCAGAGAATACATCACCGGAGTGAGGATGAGGGTGAGGAAAGTTGCGAAGGTGAGACCGGCGATAACCGCGAGCGCCATCGGGCCCCACATCGCGGCCTGTGAGCCGCCCCAGAAGATGTCGGGACGGAGCGCCGAGTAGAGGCCGAAGAAATCGAAGTTGAGCCCGACCGCGAGCGGGATCAGCCCCAGAACGGTCGTGATCGCGGTGAGTATCACCGGCCTGAACCTGGTCATCCCACCCTTGATGAGCGCCTCCCGGCGCTCCAGTCCGTCACGGGTCCGCAGGATATCGACGTAATCGATCAGAACGATCCCGTTGTTCACGACGATCCCCGTGAGACTGATGATCCCTACACCGGTCATGATGACGCCGAAGGGCATCTGAAAGATGATCAGTCCGAGCAGGACTCCCACGAGCGAGAGTACGATGTTCGTGAGGATGAGGAACGGCTTGGTGACTGAATTGAACTGGCTGATCAGGATGAAGGAGATCAGGAAGAGGGCAATCAGGAACGCCTGACTGAGGAACTCCTGCGCCTCCTGCTGGTCCTGGTTCTCACCCGCGTAGGCGATAGAATAGCCGGCTGGCAGAGACTCGGTGAACGGTTCGAGCAACTGTTGTACTTCCACGAGAACGGCGGTCGACTGGTAGCCGCTCCTGACCTGACTCGAGACCACGACCATTCTTTCCTGGTCCTTACGGTTGATTCCGCTATACCCCTCGGCAACCTCCCAGGTTGCGACAGAAGAGAGTGGTATCGCCTGCCCGTCTTCCATCACGGTCAGATCGGAAAGCGCGTCGAGATTATCCCGATACTCTTTGGCGAGCCTGACGATGACATCGTACTCATCCTCCCCATCCCGGAAGGTGCTTGCTTCCACTCCATTGATCGCGCTCCGTATCTCGAACCCGATCTGGTTGGTGTTCAGCCCGAAGAGCGCGGCCCGTTCCCGATCAACATTCACGACCAGTTCGGGACGTCCCTCGGCCAGGTCGCTCTCGAGGCCATCCAGCTTCGGACCGACGGGGGAGTTCTCCAGGATCTCGACCACCTTGTCGCCCAGTATGGCGAGTGTGGCGGCATCAGGTCCGGCGATCTCGATCGTCACCGGGAGCCCGGTCGGTGGCCCCATCTCCTCAACTTCGACTGACAGCTCGGCTCCCGCGAGTCCCTGCCCGACCCTGCTCCGCATTTCTTCAAGTGTGGCGAAGGCGTCGAACTCGCGGTCCTCGAAATCGATGATGCTGATCGCCACGGTAGCCATGTTCTCTGATGAACCCCCGATGAAGCCACCCTGCACCGACCCGACGGTCGCCACGACTGATTCAAAATCGGCACGTCCAACGAGGTTCGATACCTCACTCTCGACCTGGTGGACCAGATAGTCGGTGAAGTCGACCCTCGTGCCGACCGGCGCTTCCAGCTGGACAAAGAGATTGTCGGGTGGGATATCCTCGGGGAAAAATTCCGAACCGCTATTGAATATTCTGTACATGGTAATCGCGGTGATGAATACCAGGATTGTGAGGATGATGGTGACCCAGCGATGGTTGAGCGCCGCGTTCAGCTGGCGCTCGTAGAAACGCAGGATTCTCGGGAGAGCCCTCTCCAGAAAGAAGGTGCCCCCCGGGAGGAAGATGACCCGGTAGAGAAGCCAGAGGATTGCACCGGTGGCCACAAAGAGGACCCCGGTCAGCAGGTTCGAGGTCGATACCGCAAAGAGGATGAGCCCGATAACGACCAGGATCAGTCCGCGCGCGCCTCTGGTCATTCGTCCGCGCTGACTTCCCGGTACGCTCATGAAGAGCGAACAGAGGGTCGGATTGATGACCAGGGCCACGAAGAGAGATGAACTGAGCGTGATGATCAGGGTCAACGGCAGATACGCCATGAACTCGCCGACGATCCCCGGCCAGAAGGCGAGCGGCAGAAATGCTGCCAGAGTGGTCGCGGTGGCCGCAATGACCGGCACGGCTACTTCACCCGATGCCTTCTTCGCCGCGGTAACGCGATCGAATCCCTCCTCCACATAGCGATAGATGTTCTCTACGATCACGATGGCATTGTCGACCAGCATCCCCAGCGCGAGGATGAGGCTGAAGAGGACGATCATGTTCATCGTCATCCCGGCGATATCCATGATGATGAAGGAGAGCAGCATCGAGAGCGGGATCGCCACACCGACGAAGAGCGCGGTCCTCAACCCCAGGAAGAAGAGCAGGACGGTCACGACAAGGATCAGCCCTGAGATGATGTTGTTCTCGAGGTTCGAGACCATGTCCTCGATATAGACCGACTGATCGCCCGTGATCGTGACCAGGGTGCCCTGCGGGAACTCGGGACGCAACTTCTCGATCTCCGCCTTCACGAGTTCGGCGGTCTCGATGATGTTCTCCCCCGCCCGCTTGCTCACGCTCAGCGTCACGACCGGACTGCCGTTCATGCGTGCGAAACTGGAACGCTCCTTGAATCCAAAGTCGACCTCGGCCACGTCGCGTACGTAGACGAGTCTGTCATCGGTCGTGGAAACAACAATATCCTTGATCAGTTCGGTGTTGGTGAACTCACCCGGGATTCTGACCAGGTACTTGAGGTGCCCCACGTCGATCGCGCCGCCAGGAATGGTGACGTTCTCGGAGATAATGGCGAATACCACGTCAGAGAAGGCCAGGTTGTAATACTTCAGTCGGGGGAGATCGACGTTCACTTGGACCTCGCGCTCGAGTCCTCCCGAAAGATTCACATCCAGGACCTGGGGAATCCCCTCGAGTTCATCCTGCAGGTCTTCTGCGATCTCCTTCAGGCGGACCTGACTGTAATCGCCGGCAATGTTGACCTGCATGATCGGGAAATCGGACATGTTGATTTCGATGACCCGCGGTTCCTCCGCCTCATCGGGCAATTCGGTCCTGGCCAGATCCACCTTCTCCCGGACGTTGCGGAGGGCTTCATCCATATCGGTGCCGGCGATGAATTCAACATTTACCGACGACGCGCTCTCCACCGAACTGCTCGTCAGAACTTTGATGTCGTCGATCGTGGCAAGCTCTTTCTCGAGCGGCTGGGTAACAAGGCTCTCGATGTCATCGGGCGAGGCTCCCGGATAGATGGTGGAGACGAGGATATTGGGAATTGTTATCTCGGGTGTGGCTTCCTTCGGGATCCGGGCGTAGGAACTCAACCCCATCACAATGATGATGGTTATCAGTACCAGAACGCTCGTCGGATTCCGGACCGCCAGACTGGTGAGCCCGATCTCCTTGTAACGGCTCAAATCCTTACCGCTCTGCCGTCCGAGGTCCACTGGCCCTTCCTGTCCGCTCATCGTTCCTCCCCTTCACCCCTGTCCAGGCCATTGGAATTGCTGACAATGCGGACCGGATCACCGTTGCCCAGTTTGAGCTGTCCGACGGTTATCACCCACTCACCAGGTGTGAGCCCATGAGTAATCACGACCTGATCGTCTCTGGCCGGCCCCAGATCAACGCTTCGCACGCGCGCTACTTCACGACCCTCCTCAGTTTCCACGACGAACACCTGGTACCCGTCCTCGCTGCGTACCACTGCTTCCTGCGGGATCACGATCGCGTCCTCGATCCTTTCGGTCAGGATGAGCATGTTCGCGATCATGCCGGGCTTCATGATGCGATCGGGGTTCGGAAGGATCACTTCCACGGCGAAGGTGCGGGAGTCGGGATCCACCGTGTTTCCCACGAATGTGATATCTGCCGTGCAGTTGGCATCAGGGCAGTTGTCGATGGTGATCTCAACCTGCGTTCCCCGGTCGATGTCACCTGCGAAGCGCTCGGCGGCTCCGCCGACCACTTTCACCTCGTCGATCGAGACGATCCGCGCAAAGGGAGACCCTGGCATGGCGAACTCGCCCTGCTCGTACCAGTACTTCTCAAACGTTCCATCCACCGGGCTCCTGATCGTCTTCTTCGCCAGCCGTGTCTCGAGGGTCCGGACCGCCGCGGCCCTCATCACCGCTGTCTCCCGCGCCTGGATATAGGCCAGTTCGGTACCGATCGCCTGGTCCTCCCAGAGGCGCTTCTGCCGCACCCACAGCTCCTGGGCGAGACGCGCTCCTGCACGTGCTTCATCGAGCTGGGCGGCAAGCATCTCGGAATCGATGCGCGCTATCGGCTGGCCGCGCTCGACCCGGGAACCCTTCTCGACGAAGAAGGTCTCGACGATACCACCCTCTTCGCAGGCGACGGTGATATCGTGGAGGGCTTCCACCGAGCCCGTTACCCTGACCGCGGAGGTGAATGGCCCGGGCACGACTTCCAGGGCGACCACGTTCACTACCCGCTCGAATGTCCCTTCGGCGGTCTCGGCCGGTGGAGTGCATCCGGATGTAACGGTGGAGGCGAACAGTATCAGGATAATCAGCGTTCCTGCCGCCCTGGTCTTCTTCATTGATCGTGTCCTCTCAAACATATGTGTAACCGTCATGATGCTCATGTTCCTGTTTCAAAAGCCCGCGGTACGATCACCTCTCGATGTCATCGACAAGGGGAACCTTGCCGATCGCCAGATCGAGATCGGCCTGGGTGTTCAGATGATCGAAAACGGCCTGGGCGTAGTTGAACTCGGCCTGCCGAAGGGCGTTCTCGGCATCCACGACTTCGAGTCGACTGCTCACGCCCTCACGGTAGCGGGCCGAGGCGATACCAAATCCTGTGCGCGCCTGTTCCACTGCGCGGGCCTGCGCCAGGGTGCGGAGTCTCGTTTCGTCGAGCGCATCGAGCAGGGTTCGAACCTCGCTGGAAGTCTGTTCCTTGAGCTGGGCAAGCTGGGTTGAGATACGATCCACCGCCAGACGGTCCTGTTGAACCCGGGCCGACTTCTGGAATCCGCTGAAGAGCGGGATCTGGAGTCGAAGGCCTGCCTGCTGCAGTGAGGTCCGGTTTCTGGAACTCTCGCCGAAGAAGTCGAGGCTCCCGTTCTCCTGGGCGGTGATCGAGTAGCTGTAGAATCCCGACAGGGTCGGATAGTAGTTCGAGATGCTCACCTGTACCCTGGCCCTGCCAAGTTCGAGGTTGATCCGGGTCTGCCGGAGATCGGTCCGGTCCCTCAGTGACTGTTCGAAGATCTGCTCGAATCCTATAGCCAGAGCATCAGGCTCTCCGACTACGCTCAGCAGAGACTGTGACTCAACGGTTGAGGCCTTCCTCGTCTCGATATCAATCTCCATGAGGCTTCCGGCCGGCTCGAACGGTTCATCAACCTTGACACCCATGATGAGCGCGAGGTTACGCCGGGCGGCTTCCTGTGCGTCGGCGGCCTGTCGCAGCCGTGGTTCCAGGTTTGCCAGCTCCACTTCGAGGCGAAGAACGTCGTAATCGCTCGCCAGGCCGGCTTCCCGCATCGCGGTCGTCTCATCCAGTGTCTCCCGCAGCCGGGCGACGCTGTTCTCTGTCAGGCGAAGGCTCTCACGGGTGAGAAGCGCTCCGTAGAACGCCCTCCTGGTCGCCGTGGCGGTCTGTTGGGCCGTTCCCCTCAATGCCTCCACCGACAACTGACGGAAGGTATTCGCCACCCTGAGACCGATGAAGACCGTGTAATCGAAGAGGGGCTGGTCGACTGTCAGACTGCTGAACCAGCTGTTGTCGGCTCCGAAGCGGACGGCGATGAAATCATCGGGAGAGGCGGTCGGATCGAAGATGTTCGCCGGCAGGAATGACTCGAGCGGTGTCAGGTTCCTGGTGAAATTTGCGCTCGCCGATAGTGAAGGCATGGCTAGTCCCCGCGCCTCGGTGATCTGTTTATCGGCCACTGCCAGAGCGTACCGCGCGTCCTGAACACTTCTGCTGTCCTCGAGTGCGATGGTAATGCTCTCCTCGAGCGTCAGAGTCCGCATCCCGGAAGGCGGCTCAGACTGGGCGTGGGAGGACGCCAGAGGAAGGAGGAGAAGCAGAGTGATAGATATTCGTGTTCTTGCGTTCATCCCGTGTACTCCAATTAAGGATCCTGATTCGGGAATGTCTTCACATCTGAAGGGAAGACTTGTCAGCACAGCATCGAGAGTGAATACCCGCCCTCAATACACCTCACCATATCTATATATGAGTCCGAAACAGTGATTGTTACAGAAAAATCGGGGAACCTGTCCCCCCTGCTCTGGTCACCTGTTGCTGTATCGGTTATTATAAAAAATTGTGCCACACGATCGGCACCACCGGTTGAAGCATTAAAGCAATTCACCCGCGTTATGAATACGTGGGTATTCCGGGGAAACCAGCATGCCGAATACACCACCGAGATCCCGCCGGACTCCTCATCCGCGTTCGATACTTGTGATCTCCGTCGCGCTCTTCCTGGGTGCGATGATCTCCCTGCAACGATCCGGATCACCCGTGGATAATGCCCGGGAGGCGATCGTGCCTCTCAGCGACGCGATGGCATCGATGCAGTTCATGACCGCCCAGCGCGCCTATCCCCTGGAAGACATTCCTGCCGGAGCGTATTCGAGCGCATTCGAGAGAGCTGAGCCCGCGATTCAATTCGCACGGCAGCTGAGTGCGGGGAGTGTCGCTGACACCTGGACGGTGCCGCCTCCCTGGAGTTCGATCGGTCCGAAGAACCTGGGCGGACGCACGAACTCGCTGGCGATCAATCCCCTCAACGCCCACATCATCTATGCCGGGTCGGCCACCGGTGGACTGTGGCGCACAGACACGGGCGGGATCGGCGCCAGCGCCTGGCACTACATCGACACCGGATTCCCCGTACTCGGCGTGAACGCCATCGCGATCAATCCGGCGGATACCAGCGTCGTATATATCGGAACGGGCGAAGTGTACAACCGCGCGAATTCGATGGGCAGTATTTACATACGAACGACACGCGGCAGTTATGGTATCGGTCTTCTGAAGAGTTCTGACAGCGGCGTCACATGGGAGAAGAGCATCGACTGGTCGTACGACGAGCGCCGGGGCGTGCTCGATATCGTCATCGATCCCCACGATTCCGCGCGAGTTTTTGCCGGCACGAGCGAGGGCGTGTACCGTACCGAAAACGCCGGAGCGAGCTGGAACCTGGTTCTTGATGTACAGATGGCGGTAGATATCGCCGTGAATCCCGGCCAGCCGGACACACTGTATGTATCGTGCGGCAATCTCGACACCCCATCCGATGGAGGAATCGGGATATACCGCTCATATGACAGCGGCGACACCTGGACAAAGCTGAACACTGCCGGAAGCGTATTGCCCCTGACCTGGACGGGTAAGACACTTCTCGACATTTACAGGGCAGCGCCGAATGTCATCTATGCCGATGTAGCGAACATGTTCAGCGACGACGATCCCACCGACGTCGGTCTCTATCGCAGCCTCGACCATGGAGACACGTGGGAGCTTCTGACCAACAACACCGACTCCTGTACCGATCCCTATTGGGATGAACTGGACAAGAATGGTCCGTATGGTTATCACCTGATCTCCAAATACCAGGGCTGGTTCTCCCACTTCGTGATTGTCCATCCGACCGATTCTACGAAGGTACTGGTCGGCGGTGTCGATGCCTACAAGTCGACCGATGGAGGAAGAACGTTCGTCAGGATATCCCGATGGAACAGCTGGTACCGTGGCACTATTCCTGCCGGCCTTCCTGAGGGACCCGCCAGGTATTCCCATGCCGACCATCATGCCTTCGCCCACCACCCCACCGAACCCAACACGATCTACTGGGGCAACGACGGCGGGGTGTTCAAGACCGAGAACTTCGGTGAATCGTTCACCGCGCGTAACGGCGGATACCAGACGGCCCAGTTCTATTACGGCTTCTCTTCATCCCCCATTACCGCCGATCTCGCGATCGGCGGCCTGCAGGACAACAGCACCGTTCTCTACGAAGGCACGACGGACTGGAAGCGCATCTTCGGCGGTGACGGCGGCGCTACCGCCCTCCATGCCACCAACCCCAACTACGTCATCGGCTCCTCGCAGCGTGGCGCTATCTACCGATCTCTGAATCGTGGCGACAGTCGCCTGTTCACCAGCAGTGATGCGTATTATGACGGTACAGCGGTCTGCTTCATTGCCCCGATCGCGCAGGCACCATCAAATCCCTCTATTCTATACACTGGCAGGACCCGGGTCTATAAAACCACCAATTACGCAGATGGATCGAATTCATGGATTCTGCCGGCAGGAGCAACTGAATTAAGTGGCGCGCCGGTCGTCTCCATTTCGGTGTTCCCGGGCAATCAGGGTATCCTCTGGGCGACGACCGTGCCCGACCCTCCCATTGCCGCCGGTGTGTTCCTCTCGCACAATGGAGGAGGCAGCTGGACCGACGTCACCCGGGACCTTCCCGACCGGTATCCGATGGACATCGTCGCCAGTTACTGGGATCAGGATGTGGCCTACGTGACATTCTCGGGATTCGGCACACCCCACCTCTATCGGACCACTGACGGCGGCGACACCTGGGAGGCGCTGGGAGCCGGACAGCTTCCCGACATACCGACTTCGGCCTTTGCCATCGATCCCTACAACCGTAATCATCTCTATCTCGGCAACGACTTCGGCGTCTGGTTCTCCCCAGATGCTGGCCAGACGTGGACACCGTTCACGACCGGTATGCCGACCGCGGCTCAGATCCTTGATCTCAGCATCTCACCCACCAACTGGTCACTCCGCGCCGCTACCCACGGTCTGGGGGTCTGGGAGCGCCCACTGGTAAGCGCTACGGCGGCTGAAGGGGATACGATCCCTCCCACGTTCGATCTGGGGATACACCGGAACAGCATCCTGCCCGATTACCTCGATATCTACTTCGTTCCGTCAGAGGTTCTGCCCGTGGCACCTCTCGTGCAGGTGAATTCCGCTTCCCTCATTCTGACGACCATCAGCACCACCGAGGGGAATATCTACCTGGCCGATTACAAGATCGCAGGGCCGGGGACGTACGCGATCAGCATCGCGGCCACCGACTTCGCGGGGAATGATTCGACCTCGGTTTTTAACTTTGAGGCACAGCTCCTTGGAGGCACGACAGCGGGGGCTCTCTCCTCGGCCGACGGCGGCCTTCTCCTTACCTTCCCGCCCGAAGCGCTCGGCACTCCCGAATACATAGTGGCGTACCGGATCGCCGGCGATTCCCGCTCTCGCGGGACGCCGCTCAGACGACCGGGGGAGCATGCCGGAATCGCATTCGAGCAGTTCGGTGGAGATGCAGATGTCCTCTCCACCTGGTCACTGCTGCCGGGTGATCGCATCCTCGGCAGGCGGGCCCGGCTTCTGCTGACCTTTGACCGGGAGGATCCGGGGGACCACGTGCCCTCATCATTGATCATCGAACACTGGTCGGGACAGGTGTGGGAACCGCTGCCGAGTTTTGTGGATGAATCACGAAGCCGTGTTGAGGCGTCCATTTCACAGCTCGGCATCTACCGTCTGAGATCGGCTTCCTCTGCCGCGGAGGGAATGCCGCTCAGATCGGGTCTCGAACCGAATTATCCCAATCCTTTCAACGGTTCGACGATGATCAGGTATTCTCTGGCGCGCCCCGCGGACGTACAGCTTTACATCCTCAACGTCCGCGGTCAGCGGGTGCGAACACTGGTTGACGGAGCGAAGGGTCCGGGCTCTCACGTTGTGACCTGGCAGGGACGGGATGACGGCGGTCATGAGATCGCCACCGGAGTCTATCTGATCGCGCTCCACCTCGATGGAGCGGTGTTCACCCGCAAAGCTCTCTACATCCGATGAGCCGGCAGAATGGAGAGAGAGGGATGCGCGGCAATCACGGACAACGACACCCTGCCCCGACCCTGTGCGCGGCGCTCCTTATGGCGGGAGCGGTGCTGCTTACGGGTGGCTGCGACAGGAACGGATCGGGAGCCGACACTACTCCCCCTGCGGTTCCCCGGGGTGTGGTCGGGGCGGTGACCGGAACAACAGTAAAGATTTTCTGGACACCAAGCACCGAACCCGATTTTTCCCACTTCCTGCTCTACATGGGAACCCGCACCGACTCGATGTTCACCCATGGGGGTGAGATCACCCTGACCTCGAAATTCATCACCAACCTGACGGCCGGTATTACGTACTTTTTTGCTGTTTCCGCGGTCGATGAATCCGGAAATGAGAGTGAACGGAGCAGCATCCTGCAGGTTGTTCCCACCTCGGCGGTCTATTCCACATCGCTCGGATGGATCTCGTTCACCGCCGGTGAGTACTCAAACGCGCTGGGGCACTTCCAGGCCGCCATCAACCTCGAAGATAATCATGCGGACGCCTACCTCGGTCTCGGCTGGAGCCATCTGCTGCTCGATGAACTGTCCAGCGCCCGGGTGGAGTTGCAGCAGGCTATCATGAAGGGTCTGCAGACGGTGGATGCTGACGCCGGCCTGGCGGTCATCAATCAGGAATTTCCGAACCTCCCGCTCGCGATCAGCCACGCGCTGACCGTTCTCAACAGCGATCCGCAATGGGTGTTCTCTCGTCAGACATCCATCGACTACCGGGATATGCGCCTCCTGCTTGCCCAGTGTTATTTCAGACAGGGTGAGGGGTGGTTCGATGAGGCCCAGGCGCAGGTGGACATTCTCGATGAGACCAACGGTCTCGATCCGGGGGATCCGGGCACCTGGTCGGCAGGCGGCACGACCTATGCCACTTACGGGGCCGCCCTGATGACCCTGATCATGGAACTGGAACTGTCGATCGGCGGATAAAGGATTGTCCGGTCATGACATGATCCCGTGGTTCTCACGGTTGGTATCGGGAGGGCCGCATTCCCATGCGGCAGGTATCGATCTGCACGGGACCCTTCTCGATCGGCACTGGAAGATCGATGAGGGGAGCCTGAATCGTCTTACCCGTTCCCTCGAGTCCCTGCGCGACCACTGCCTCCTGTTCATCTGCTCCGGGAACGACCTATCCTTCCTGCACCACCACCTGACGGACGCAACGATGTCTCTCTTCGACGCATACGTCCTGGAGACCGGATGTGTGGTCAGTGACGGCACCGTCGAGCAGGTACTCGTCTCTCCCGACAGCGCGGTTTCGATCAGGACGCTCGAGGATATCCTCCGCAGTCACGTATTCCCTGAGGTGCGGTATTTCGCGCCGAGACGTGCGACCATCAGCCTCTTCACCAGGACCGCCGACGGTGGGAGCGATCCCGCCGACCTCATGCCCCGTGTGGTGGAAGCGGTCGAAGAGAGCGGGTTCGGAGAACGGGTCTACGTAACCCACTCCGATGTCGCGGTGGATGTGATCCCCCGGGGATACGATAAGCTGTCCGGTCTGAGGGCCGCGTCGGGCGGCCTCAGAACCATCGGGATCGCCGACTCCCTCAACGATCTCCCGCTGATAGCCGGGGCCGACCTGGCCTTCCTGCCGGCGAACGCCTCCGTGGCCCTCGAATCGGCTCTCGAATCGGCGGGCCGGACGGTTCATGCCCTTGATGAAGGAGTGCCGCCAGGGCGGGAGGTGGTTCTGAAGAGCGTATCAGAGTCCACCGGAGCCGTCGTCGAGATCCTCGAATTCCTCTTCGAGTACCTGGGCCAGGAGCGCGGGTCTGTTGGTGATGATGCTGTCGACTCCCAGAGCGAGTAATCGTCTCATCGTCACTTCATCATTCACCGTCCAGACGTGAACCTCCTTGCCGGCCTGATGCGCGCGGGCGACGAATACTGAATCCACGATTCCGACGTTACAGCTCAGGATTTCCCAGACTCCATCGAATACATCTTCAGGATAATCGCGGCCGAAGATGAACCCGACCCGCAGATAGGGAGCGAGCCTCTTGATCTCCTCGACGGTATGCCTGTCGAACGAGGTGATGAAGCAGTCACGTTCGATGCGTTCATCCCTGACGATCCCGATCACCTTTTCGGCGATACCCGGCTCTTCACGGGATACCTTCACCTCGATGTTGAGCACTATCCTTCCCTTCGCGAACCGGACGATCTCCCTCAGCGTGGGGACAGGTTCGCCCCTGAAGGAATCGTCGAACCAGGAACCGGCGTCGAGCGATCTCAATTCTTTCAGGGTGAGTTCCCAGACGCTGCCCGTCCCGTTCGTTGTGCGATCGACCGTGTCATCATGCATCAGGACGAGTTCACCATCGGCGGTCTGGTGAACGTCGAGTTCGGCCGCTCCCGCGCCCGCCTCCAGGGCCTTCACGTACGCGATCATTGTGTTCTCCGGCGTCTCATGTGAGGCGCCGCGGTGGGCAGTGATCCGTGGATCGCCGGCCGGTCTGGATGAACACCCCACCACCGGCATGAACGCGAGCAGGATGATGATGTTGATGAGGGCCGGCATCCCCGGCGCGAACATGTCCTGTATGCTGATATTCATAGTATCTTCTCGATCCTTTGATCCCGTTCGGGCAGCAGCGAGCCTTCGGTGATGAGCCCGCGAGCGACCACTACCGTCATGTCCTCATCTTCATGGAGACCGGTCACGGTCGCGTGGACCGATCGCAGACCTCCAAGCCATCGCCGCTTGTCGCTCAGATAGACGATATCACCCGAGCCGGCTCTTATCGCCTCCGCGACCCCGGTGCTGATACTGACGCCCTCGAGATCATCAGACCCGAGGATGGTCACTATCGCGGCTCCTCCCTCCTCTTCGGAGAGCGGCCCTCCCTTGAAACGTTCCATCGCCGACCGGAGCGTACCGATGACGAGCCCTTCGATCTCGCGGGGATCTTTCGCTCTGGTGAAGGCGCTCACCAGAACCGCTATGACCGCGCTCATCGACAGACCGAACAGCGCCCGCATGTACTTGAACCCTCCCGCGGGATCCACGCCGTGCGACAGGGGCGAGATGATCACCGGCCACACGATCGAGAGCACTACCATTATCGATCCTCCCAGAAGGGTCCAGAAGGCGGCCCTGGATGTATACCTCCGCCAGTAGATGCCCAGGATGATGGTGATCACCATTGCCGGTGTTATAGCCGCCGTGAAGGATCCGTGTGCCACGTAAATGGAATTGAAGGAGGCGAACACCGGCACGAGTGCGATCCCGATCAGCGCAGCCGACAAAGAGACGCCTCGCGCCACCCGGAGGTAATGCCCGTCCGACGCCCCGGTCCGCACGTATGGTCGATAGATGTCGTTCACCGCGATGGCGGACACCGCATTTATGAGCGTGTCGATCGTGGACATGAGCGCCGCGGAGAGAGCGGCCATTACGAATCCGAAGACTCCGGGTCCGCAGATCCGTCCGGCGACCTGGACGAAGATCTGGTTCGGGTCCACGTCGGGCGGCAGTATCCCCTGACTGACCATCGACCGACCGAGCCACCCTGCGTTGGAAACAGCGATCGCGGCCAGCGGCATAAGCACCAGTATCAGCGAGAGAAAGGTCTTTCTGATCTCCTTCACGCTCTTCAGAGAGAGGAACCGGAGGATGAATCCCTGGTTCATCATGTAGAGCGCGAACGTGTTGGAGATGCCGTCCTGCCAGAAGATGCCGACGAAGTGGAACTGGTGCGGTTCGTTGAATTGGGAGAACGGCAGGCGATGCAGCAGCGGCAGTCCCGACCAGAACTGCTCCCATCCCCCGAGGAATCCAAGTCCGAGCCCGAAGAGGAGGAATCCCGCGACCAGCAGGATCACCCCCTGGACGAGGTCGGTCATGATGACCGATGTCTGCCCGCCGGCCGACACATAGAGGGCACAGACGACGGCGACCAGGACGGCCGACAGAACGACATCGGTCCCGAGCATGGCGTTCAGGGCCACGCCCATGGTGTAGAGGTTGATGCCGATGTACCCGACCATGTAGATCAGGATGATGATCGTCGCCATCACTCCAGTGCGTGCATCGAACCTCTTCCGGAAGTACTCCGGGACCGACATGATGCGGTTGAAATAGAGGATCGGCAGCCATCCCAGGAGCAGGAACCCCACCACGATCCAGTCGTTCAGGTAGGCCATCGTGGAGGATGTGCCGTAGCGGAAACCGGCGGCCGAGTACTTTATGAAACTGTACGAGCCGACGACTGAGGCGACGCAGCTGAAGGTGATGAGCCACCAGGAGAACCTCTGTCCACCGAAGAAGAAGTCGCGGGTCGTTCTGGTGAACCGGGCGAAGGTGAATCCGAACCCGAAGATGAGGACAAAATAACCGATAATGACCCAGTAATCGAGGCGGGTACCGATGACGGTCGTGCCCTCCACTCAGATCACCCCGCTGCCGTAGCAGTGCCAGATGATCTGAACCGTCAGGTAGAAGATGAGCCCGGCAAGCATGTATCTGACCGTCAACCGGTCCTCACGCCGTTTCCAGGAGTAGTCACCGGCCAGCCACGGAATGGCCACACCGAGGGTAAAGATCGCGCCGCCGACGAGGAACTGATAGAGCAACGGTGTCAGATCCAAGGCCTTCCCTTCCTATGTGTCGACCTGATCCGGAACAAGATACCGTACCGCCCGATCCCGACACTACCAGTGTCATGTCACGTAACAAGAGTCAGCACCGAGAGTGACGCCGTGCCTGACCGGTAAGGCGTGGCGACGAGGCATAGCGGTGGCTATGGCGAGGAGGCGCAACGCAGCAGGTCGGGATACGGCGCCGCTCGAATGCGACGGTTGTTGCGTGGCATGGCACTAGCATGGAATGGTCCGGGCCGCTACACTTCAAAGCCTTATAAGAATGGCAGGCCCGACAGGCACCAGCCGCTGTCAGCCCGAAACGGGAGTGCGAACGTGAACATTGATTCTACATGTACGAGAGCGGTCGTGCGCGCGGGAGCCGCGCTTGCGCTGACCCTGATGATCGTAATGCTGGGAAGCGGGACGGCCAGAGCGCAGTTCAATGAATTCCAGCTTCCGCCCGGACAGGAGAGCGGCGGGAGCCTGAAGTTCGGTCCCGGCTTCATGCGTATCGACGGCCAGAATTATCTCAGTTTCAACATCGAACCGGAACTGGCCTTCGGCAAGATCGGTGTGGGGCTGAGGATCCCCCTGCTCATCGATACCGAGACCTGGAAACTGAGGAAAATCGACTGGGATTCGAGCCGCGACTACGCGCGGCTCCTGAGATATATCCGGTACGGGGTGAAGCGCGATCCCTTCTACGTGCGGGTCGGAGAGCTTTCGAACACGCTCTTCGGGCACGGCTTCTCCGTCTACTACTACAACAACAACATCGATCTCGATTACCCGAAGCGGGGGATGCAGCTCGATATCGATTTCCAGAAGTTCGGCTTCGAGTCGATGATCAGTAACTTCGGGAAAAAGGAAATTTACGGTGTGCGCGGTTACGCGAGGCCGCTACAGATCCTCGGCAAGGAGATCCCCGTCATCAAGAACTTCGCGATCGGTATGACGATGATCACCGATCAGGACGCGATGCTGCCTGAGCCGGTCAACATCTTCGGCTTCGATCTGGAACAGCCCCTGGTCCACAACGACATGCTTGATCTCTATCTCTACTTCGACTGGTCGTGCATCGGGAGCTGGGACACCCAGGATCACGGCAACGGAACCGCCTTCGGCATCGCGACCGACATCCGCGGCATCGCGGGCCTCTTTGCGATCGGCGCCAAATTTGAGATGCGGAACCTGAGCAAAGGCTTCACTGCCGGCCTGATAGGTCCCCTCTGGGACGTCAACAAGACCCGGATCATGGCCGACCTCCGCACCGCGCCAAAGGCGAACGGCTGGTACGGTGAACTGGTCGGCACCGTGCTGGGTCGCATCAGCCTGAGCGGAATGTACTTTGAGACCGGCGAATCGGGACTGGGCGATCAGTTCGTGATGCACGTCGACGCCACCAAACTCGTGCCGGGATTCTCGCTCCAGGGTTTTTTCGTGAAGCAGAACATCCAGGAGGGGAAGGACCTCTTCACCCTCGATGAGGATGCAATGACGATCGTGGAACTCGGCTACAAGCCGATGCCGATCATGACGGTCCTGATGCGGTATTCCTGGTCGTACGTCTGGGACGATAGCGTACCGGGCTACGTGACCCAGAAACGGATCGAGCCGCGGATCCAGTTCGGCATCAGCTGGTAGGAGGGAATATCCACCCGGGCATGGAGAGCGTCGAACAACCATGGATGTCCTGAGATACCGGGACACCAGGGGGCTCGACCTCTCCCGACCGACGTTCTCCGAGGTCATCCTCACAGGTACGGCGGAAGGCGGCGGGCTCCACGTTCCAGAGTCGCTGCCTTCCCTCCCCCTCTCAGACATCCTCTCACTCGCGGGAACGCCGTACCACCGCCGGGTTGCACGCATCCTCACCGCCTTCGGTCCGGATATACCTGAAGATCGGATCGCGGCTGTCACCGCCTCTGCTTACACCACCCGCTTCAGCGACCCGGCGATAGTGCCCCTTCTCGAAACCGCGCCCGGCACCTTCCTGCTGGAGCAGTGGCACGGGCCGACCGCAGCCTTCAAGGACCTGGCTTTGCAGTGCCTCCCCCTCCTCGTATCGGAATCGATCGCCGGAAGAGGGGGCGCGGGCGGATCATCCGAAGACCTGCTCTTCCTGGTCGCGACCTCGGGTGACACCGGTTCCTCCGCTCTGTCGGGGTTCGCGGACGCGCCCCACTGCCGGGTGGCCGTGCTCTACCCGGTGGGCGGTATTTCGGAAACCCAGCGTCTGCAGATGATCGGTCAGCAGAGCCCGAACACGGTGGTCTTCGGCGTTCGTGGCTCGTTCGATGACTGCCAGAACCTGGTAAAATCGATGTTCGACGACGAGGAGTTGAACCGGGATCTCTACAAACGTCATAATCTCCGGCTCTCCTCGGCCAATTCGATAAACTGGGGCAGGATACCGCTGCAGATCGCTTCTTATGTGAGCGCTTACGCCGACCTCGCGACGATGGAGGGAGTCAGACCGGGGAAGCCGGTCGATATATGCGTACCCACCGGCAACTTCGGTAACGTGCTCGCCGCCTGGTACGCCAAACGAATCGGCGTGCCGATCGGCAGGCTCATCTGCGCCAGCAACGAAAACGATGTCCTCTCCGACTTCCTCGCTACCGGCATCTGGGACCTCAGTAACCGTGAACTCGTCCGGACCCCTTCCCCGTCGATGGACATTCTCATCTCGTCGAACATTGAGCGACTGCTGTATGAGGCGAGCGGTGACGCAGCCCTGATCGGCAGCTGGATGAATGACCTCGCCGCTACCGGCAGGTTCGAGGCTGACGACGAAACCATGACGGCTATCAGGCGGGAGTTCACTGGCGGCTCGGTCGGGAACGACGATTCTCTCCAGACCATACGCCGGATGCATGATGAGACCGGCTACCTGCTCGATCCGCATACCGCGGTCGCCTGGGAGGTGGCCGGACGGATGCGGGGCCGCAATCCCGTGATCGTTGTCTCCACCGCCCACTGGGCCAAGTTCGGCGAGGATGTCTACCGGTCCCTGAACGGTATCAGGTTCTCCGATCCGCTCCCCGCCGGCGCGGCCGGTCTCCCTCCTTCCGGACTCCTGGAGGAGATCATACGGCTGGTCCCGGAACAACGGATTCCGGATAGTCTCAGGGACCTCGACCTGTCCGGAGAACTGTCCACGCACACGATCGACGCTTCGAAAGAAGATGTCGGGGAGGCGATCGGCAGGTGGCTTGACCGTTCCGGGAAGGGATGAGGCATTGGAGCCTGTCGGTGAAATGCCCCGGTTGCGGATGTCGACGCGACGCGATAGGTTGCAATGGGCCTTGATCGCGCATGGTCGGGGCATTGTTGTTCCACCATCCGGGGAGGGACCGGAACGATATGACGGGTAACGCCAGGATAGAGAGTCTTGGGATCTATGCGCCGCCGGGAAGGCTCACCACCGATGAGCTGCTCGACCGCTGCCGGCACCGGCCCCGTCTCAACCTGGAACGCATCACCGGCATCCGGGAACGCCGCGTCGCCGAAGGAGAATATGCGGTTGATCTCGGCATCAGGGCGGCCGAGCGCGCCCTCGAGATGTCCCGTTACCGCGCCGCCGATCTCGGGATGGTCATCTGCACCAGTATTTCCAAATACAACCGAGAACAGGAAATTGATTTCGATCCGGCGACCAGTGTCGCGGTCCGGCATGCCATCGGTGCCTCGAACGCCCTCAACTTCGACATCGTCAACGCCTGTGCCGGCATGTTCAACGGCATCCTGGTGATGGAGAGCTTCCTGCGGACCGGGGCCATCAGATGCGGGATGGTGGTGAGCGGCGAGTACAACTGGCCGCTGACCGACAGCGCCACACGGGAAATACGCCACACCTTCGACGGCCAGCTTGCCTCACTCACACTCGGTGACGCAGGAGCGGCGCTGATCATAGACCGTATCGATGATGACCGGTTCGGCTTCCACTACCTTGAGATGGTGACCGGCGCGAAGCACAACCAGTACTGCTACTCGATCCCGTCGCAGCGCGGACCGGGCGGCATCCTGATCACGAACGCGGTCGGGCTGCAGCGCAAGGGCGCCGAACACTTCCCCCAGTACCTGAAGAAAGCCGTCGAGCGCACCGGCTGGAGCCTCGATGAGGTGGACTACGGCATCGCGCACCAGGCCTCGGTGCGCGTGGTCAAGCGGGGTGTAAAGGAAGCCGCAAAGTTCATCGGTGAAGACCTGCCGCATGACTACCTCTACAACTGCGATGTCTACGGCAACACCACAACGACGAGTCATTTCGTCGTTCTGGATGAGTTCATGCGAAACGGAACGATCGATCGCAATCACAAGATACTCTTTGTAAGCGGCGCCTCCGGCATAGTCATCACGCATGCCACTTACACCATGGATGACCTGCCCGAGCGCTACCGCGCGCACCATGGTGGCGAGGAGAGTGACCGATGATGCGCAGCCGCATTGAGAGCGTCGGTGTCAGTCTCCCCCGGAACGGGCCGTGGAGGCCTGGATCCCTCTCCCATGCCGTAAAGGCCGGCTCACAGTGCCTCAGCTCCTCGCCCTATCTCCCGATCGATGTGGAGATGCTGATCAATGCCGGTATCCACCGTGACCGTCATTACGCCGAACCGGCATTCGCCAGCTTCATCCAGAAGAAGCTGGCCATCAACGTCGAGTTCCAGAGACGCCAGACGATCTCGTTCGACCTGCAGAACGGCGGCTGCGGCATGCTCAGCGCGCTACATGTTCTGACCACCATGATGCAGAGCGGGGCCATCCGGACAGGCATGGCCATCGCAAGCGAGGTAAATACCGACAGGAGTCCCGACTCTGATTCCTCGATCATCGCCAGCGGTGCGGCCGTGCTGCTCGACATCTCGCCCACCGTGGAACGGGGATTCGGCACCTTCGTCTTCAGGACCTTCGATGAGCACCGCGATCTCCTCCGCTCGATGGTGAGCCTGGCCGCGGAAAAGGGTCGACTCTTCATCCACCGGGAGAACGACCTCGATCTGACCTGTCTTTCCCTTCTGCCGGATGTGTGGGAGGAACTGCTCGATCGCGAGCAGGTGAACCGGGAGGGAATCGACCTGCTCATCCCCTCCCAGATATCGGCCCGCTTTATCGCGGGACTTCCCGAGACCCTTGGTCTGCCGCCTGAGAAGATCGTGGATGTCTTCCAGCTGTATGGTGATACGCTGAGCACCTCCCCGATACTCGCACTGCACCACGCGCAGCAGCAGGGCCGGATCGAACCGGGTACCCGGGTCGCGTTCCTCGCGGTCGGATCGGGCATCACCGTCGGCGCTGCCATCTACGATTTTTAGTCCACAGGAGTCTGCCGGGTCCCCCGTGCCTGATTGCCTCCGACCGCGCCACCCGATACGATTGTCTCATACCTTCGACCGGGAGCGGGCGAGATGGCCGGAATCCACAGACGTGATTTTCTCGGGAGAGCCGCGGCAGGGGCAGCCGCCGCGTCACTACCGGGACTCTTCACATCACTCCAGGGCTGTTCCGGTCAGGCCGGACGCCGTCCCAACTTCGTCTTCATCCTCATCGACGACATGGGGTGGACCGATCTCGGCTCCTACGGCAGCGACCTGTACGAGACCCCCAACATCGACCGGCTCGCCTCAGAGGGTATGCGATTCACCGACGCCTACGCCGCCAGTGCGGTCTGCTCCCCCACCCGGGCGAGCATCATGACCGGCAAGTACCCGGCCCGGCTCGACATCACCGACTGGATTGGGGGCAGCCAGAAGGGAATGCTCCTGCCCGCCGATTACGAGCACCAGTTGCCACTGGAGGAGATCACTCTCGCCGAGGCGCTGCGGGAGGCGGGATACGCGACCGGGTACATCGGGAAGTGGCACCTGGGGGACGAGGGATACCATCCGGAGGATCAGGGCTTCGACCTGAACATCGGTGGACACGCCGCCGGTCAGCCTTCGTCCTATTTCTGGCCCTACCGGCGGAATCCCGACACCGACTCATACCATGATGTTCCCGACCTGGAAGAGGGAAACGAGGGAGAGTACCTGACCGACCGGCTCACCAGTGAGGCCGTCAGGTTCATCAAAACGAACCGTGACCGCCCCTTCCTGCTCTACCTGGCCCACTACGCCGTTCATACTCCCATCCAGTCGAGACCGGAACTGACCGTTCGGTATCGGGAGAAGATAGCGTCGATACCGCAACCGGAGGGGCCCGATCAGCGAACCGAGCATGACGGCTGGGGCATCACCAACCTGCGCCAGGACCATCCGGCCTACGCCGGGATGGTGCACAGCGTGGATGAAAGCGTCGGCCGGTTGATGGATACACTCGAGGAGGTCGGTGAGTCCGAGAACACGATCATCATCTTCATGTCCGATAACGGCGGGCTGACAACATATGCGCGCGGAGCCGGTGCCCCGACCGCCGTGCTCCCCCTGCGCGCCGGCAAAGGCTGGTATTACGAGGGTGGTATCCGGGAACCGATGATCATCAGGTGGCCCGGCATGGTGCGTGAGGGCAGCGTCTGTCACGAACCGGTCATCAGCACCGACTTCTACCCTACCATGCTGGAGATGGCGGGACTCCTGCAGATGTCCGACCAGCACCGGGACGGCCTCACGCTTGTTCCTCTTCTGAAGGAAGAAGGCGGGCTCGATAGGGAAGCGCTCTACTGGCACTCACCCCACTATCACGGCTCGGGCAATCGCCCGGCCGGCGCCGTCAGGGCCGGAGACTGGAAACTGATCGAGTGGTTCGAGGACGGAAGTCTCGAACTGTACAATCTGAAGGAGGATATCTCGGAAGAGCACGACCTCGCCGGTGAGCTGCCGGAGAGGGCTGAAGCAATGAGAGCGATGCTCGCGGCGTGGCGGGACGAGATGGAAGCGAAGATGCCTCGACCGAACCCGGACTACGTTCCTTCTTCCTCTCGATGATCACCCGGGGCGCGGCCCCGCAGCAGGATATATATTGAACCTGTCACAGGTTGTGAACGTAATCTACAGGAGTTGATCACCGTGTACGACCTGAACCCATGGGGAGAACGATGAACATTCGCCGATTGCTCAGCCTTTCGATCATCCTGGTCATGAGTTATATGCTTGCCGCGCCCGCACCCGCAGCCGGGCAGCAGGATGCGCTCGCCTCCATCACTGCGGAGGAACTCCTGACCCACCTGACGTTTATCGCTTCCGACGAAATGATGGGACGCGACACCCCCTCGCCACAGCTGAAACTCGCCGCGCGCTACCTGGCGACGATGGTTGAAAGCTACGGCTGGCAACCGATCATGCCTGACGGCTCCTTCCTGCAGACGATCCCGCTCGCAACCGTCTCCCCTTCGACCAGCGGGACGAAACTGACGGCCGGCGGGAAGACGTTCCGGTTTCCCGATGACTTCGGTGGGCGTCTGAGTGAAGGCTCGGTGTCGGGTGAAATGGTATTCATCGGTCTGGGGCTGGAGCAACCCGATCACGGCTGGGACGATTATGCGGATATCGATGTAGCCGGCAAGATCGTGGTGATCCTGAGCGCACCTGCAGAGGTGCCTGAAGACTTCCCCGTTGCCCAGCGCCGACTCAGGTCGAACACCTTCCTCCCCCGGCAGAAAGAAGCCAGCGCGGTCATCGCGATTGTGAACGACGCCGATGAGCGCGAGATGGCAGAGAACGGTGAGTCGTTCTCGGTCTCCACAAGCACTCAGTGGCCCGGTTCGGGATCAGGAGGCGGTAGAGCGCGCCAGGGCTTCGGGATCTCAATCCAGGTCAGACACCATGTCGCGGCAGCCATCCTCGGTGTGAGTGAATCCGACATCAGCGCCATGTTCGCTGCGCTCAGGCGTGGTGAGCGGGTCCCGGGCCGCGAGCTCTCCGGAACGCAGGCAGAGATCACCGTGGTCATGGATCGCAGGGAGGAGCACACGCAGAACGTCGTCGCCTGGCTTGAGGGAACCGACCCGGTGCTGAAGAACGAGTACGTCCTCTTCGGCAGCCACTACGATCACGTCGGTGTCAGCAGTAGTGGCGAGGTCAGGAACGGCGCCGACGATGACGGCTCCGGGACGGTGGCGATGCTCGAGATCGCCCAGGCGATGATGATCCAGCGTCCGAAGCGTTCGGTCATCCTGGTCTGGCATACCGGTGAGGAGAAGGGTCTGCGGGGCTCACGCTATTTCGTGGACAACTCTCCGGTACCGCTGGAGAAGATCAGCGCCCAGCTCCAGATGGACATGCTCTCCCGGAACGATCCGGAGAGCATCTATATCATCGGTTCGCATTTCCTCAGTTCGGAGATGGACGAGATCGATCGGCGGATAGCCGACAGACTTGGTATCATAAGAGTTGACGACGAATACAACGATCCGGACCGGCAGGACAACTACTTCCGGCAGAGCGACCACCACCCCTACCACCAGGTCGGCATACCGGTGACCTTCTTCTTCACCGGAGTGCACGATGACCTGCATCAACCGACCGATGACGTCGAGAACTGCGACTTCGACAAGATGGAGCGGGCGGTGAAGTTCATCTACGCGGTCGGACTGGAGGTGGGGAACCACCCGCACCTGCTCCGGCTCGATCGGGACCCGGAGGTAACTCAACGAGGCAAGGGTGGCGGGGGCTGATCACACCCGTATGAATTGAATGGAGAAGGACTGCAGGATGAGCGGACAGACACCGGAAGAACAGGATCCGCGAGTCCCCCGGGTAGATCTCGAAGCCGGGGTGCTTCCCCTCTTCGATCTCTTCCCCGACGCGATCGCGATCCTCGACAGCGACGCGATCATTACCCGGGTGAATCGGGTCTTCACGGAGCTCATGGGGTACGCTCAAGAGGAGATCCAGGGTAGCTCGCTGGAACTCATCGTTCCCGATGACCTGCGGGATGAATTCTTCAGCCATAAGCGGGATGTCCTGAAAGGTGACAGAACAGGTCGTGACACGGTCAGGCGCGCCAAAGACGGAACCCTGATCGATGTCCTTGCACGCGGGCTCCCGATCGAACTGGGTGACGGCACGAAGATGATCCTCGCGGTCTACACTGATATCCGGAAAAGGAAGGAGGCCGAGCGCAGCCTTCAGAGAGAGCGGGACCGCACCCAGCGATATCTCGATACCGCCGCGGTGATGCTCCTGGCCCTCGATGGTGACGGGACTGTCACCCTCATCAATAACAAGGGATGCCAGATCCTGGGCTGCCCGGAGGACGAGATCCTTGGAAAGAACTGGTTCACCGGCTTCCTGCCCGAGGAGGACCGTGACCGGGTGCTGGCCTTCTTCAAGGGGATGATCTCGGGCGAGATCGATCTGGTCGAACACTACGAGAACTCAGTGATCACCAGCAGCGGAGAAGAACGCTTGATCTCGTGGCACAATACGTTCTTCAGAGACGAGTCAGGTTCTATCACCGGCACGCTTTCATCGGGGGAGGACATCACCGAGAAGAAACTGCTGGAAGAACAACTCCTGGACGCCCGCAAACTGGAATCGGCAGGCCGGCTGGCAGGCGCGGTAGCCCACGACTTCAACAACCTCCTCACCGTCATCAGTGGAACCGCCGAGATCCTCTCCATGACGGGAGACATCGCGGAGGGCTCCCAGACATCTGAACGTCTCAACAGGATAAAGGAAGCGGCAGGGAAGGCGGCCGTCCTGATCGACAAACTGACCTCATACGGGAGACAACAACTGCTCCAGCCGAAGGTCTTCGATCTGAACAATACGGTCTCGGGGTTGGAGAAACTGCTCCGGCAGACCCTCCGTGAGAATATCGAGATATCCGTGTCGCCGGCAGATGGCCCGGCGATGATAGAGGTCGATCCCACCCACATGGAGAGGGTGATCCTCGATCTGGCCATCAACGCAGGTGAATCGATGCCGGCGGGAGGTACCCTTTCCATCATCATCGAGGCCGCCGATATCGACTCCAATCGGATCACCACGGAGCGCCTCATGATACAGCCCGGCAGGTACGTCGTGCTCTGCATGAGCGATACTGGCGATCCGATCCCTGCGAAGGATCTCCCGTACATCTTCGAACCCCGTCTCACCTCACAGGAGGTCGGTCGGGAGAGCGATTATATCCTTCCCAGCGTATTCGGCTACGTGAAACAGAGCGGCGGTGAGATGTCGGTGACGATCGAGCCCGATCGCGGATCTACCTTCCGGATATATTTCCCCGAGCAGGAGGCCGGGACCGAACCGGCCCCTCCGTCTGTTGAGACCACGACAATCGACAACGCGGGCGGGACCATCCTGGTGGTAGATGATGAGCCTGAAATCAGGGAGATGATGACAACCATTCTGGATGCCCTCGGATACCAGGTACTGGCGGCCGACAGCGGGCAGGAAGCGCTGGAGATCATCGACGCCGAGGATGTCGATCTGCTGATCACCGACACGATCATGCCCGGGATGGGGGGAGTGGAGCTGGCCAGACAGATCGTGGAACGGGGCAAAGCAGTGAGTGTCATCTTCGTTTCAGGCTATCCGGGCCAGGAAGTCATCGAGCGGGAAGGCCTCACTTCCGACTCAGTATTCCTTCAGAAACCGTTCACGGTTTCCGGCCTGACAGAGTTGGTGCGGCAGTTCCTGTAGTATCTGCTCCGGACGACTTCCCCGGGCGATTACCGCTCCAGATCCCGTACCCAGATATTCCTGAAGCGGACCGGATCACCATGGTCCTGGATCGATATCGGCAGGCGGTCCGCATGCGCCTCGTACGGCGGACGGCGCCGCCAGACCGTCGCGCCAACCAGTTCCGCGTGATCGTGGATGAGCACCCCGTTATGGAGAACCGTGAAGATCGCCGGCTTCTGGAGTCCGCCCTCACCGTTGAACCGCGGTCGGCGGTAGAGGATATCGAGCGACTGCCAGGCTCCTGGAGGTCGGCAGGCATTCACCATCGGTGGATACTGGCCGTAGAGAGATCCCATCATGCCGTCGGCATAGGTGGTGTTCCCGTACGAATCGAGGACCTGGACCTCGTAGATGTCCTGAAAGAATATCCCGCTGTTCCCCCTGCCCTGCCCCTCACCTGAAGGAGGATCGGGCATGCGATACTCCACATGGAGCTGGCAGTCGCCGAAGAGGTCGCTGGTCCTGATCGCGCCGCCCCCGGTGATCTCCATATACCCCTGCTCCACTCTCCACGAAGCGGGTCCTCCGCGTGACGACTGCCAGTGCGAGAGATCGGTCCCGTCGAAGAGCACG
>SDBT01000677.1_pt1 | contig 54799 bp, 100 predicted proteins | sample 2277101 | NCBI WGS metagenome assembly SDBT01 (sample SAMN10404973, study PRJNA504765) | marine sediment metagenome | isolation source: marine sediment core GS10_PC15, 103 cmbsf | place: Arctic Ocean: Southern Knipovich Ridge | collected 2010 | reverse complement strand
AACCGAACCAACAAACCTTCCAATTCTACCAGTTGAAGCGTGAAGAGTAGCAGCCGTACAGGAGATTCCAGCAGTCGCACAAGTTGAGATTATCGTAGAGGTAGTTGCTATCGGCATATCAGTCGTGAAAGAAGCCTCCGCAGTCGACAGAGGAATGTAGAATGATGTCCTGTTTCCAGCCGTTTCATTTACCGCAATTTGCAGAGTGCTTTCGTAGAACAGTTCACCCGTTCCGATTGTTGGGATTGTGTTGGAATGAACGTGCCCTACCTCGAACAAATATCTTGAACCAGTACCAGTAGCGCCCCCTCTGGTTTCACTAAATACCAGATAAGGTACGTCTGAGAAGTCAGAACTAGCACCTGGTAACGATTGGATGTAAACTATAGTGTTGGGTGAAGTACCATTATTTGAGGATACCTCTGCATTCAGTGCACAGGTTAGTCCAGAACCAGCCCCAGTAGCCGTTGAAAAGTCCAATCCAGCCCAAACACCAGTTGCAGATACGAAGTTCCCTGCACCAGATATCGTAGTTCTACCTCTTACTCCAACCTGATTACCGGATGTCCAGACTGCACCAGCATCGTTGTGGCCATAAATGGCATTGACACCAGCAGTGGTAGCGTCGGTTGATGTAACGGCTAGTGTGGTACTACCAATTATAGCACCAGTTACCGTTAAGGCATCTGACAGTGTTAGAAGTCCAGCAGAATGAGTTATGGTAACATCACCATTGTTGAAGTTGATAACTGCCTCTGCTGCCAAGAACAGGTCAGACCACATCAAGGCAGTCGTTCCCAGAGCGGTGCTATCAGTTACCCCTGGGGATAAAGCGGTAGCACTTAGATTAACCTCGTCAACCCCACTAATCACAAAGTGAAGTTCAGCAGCAGCCCATCCTATTCCCGTGGTCAAGTCTGCTCGATTAGGACATAAAGTTGGAACAGTAGTAGTTGCCGCTACGTTTACCACAGAAGGCCCGGCAGCATTAATGGCGCTGATTGTACCAACGGAAAGCGTTCCACCGAAGAAGCTATTAAGAGCCACTCCTAGCCCTCCGAGAGTATGAATCGAACCCGTAGCTGTAGTAGTTGAGTTTATAGTGCTTTCCAATTCTAGTTGGGAATTTACGCCTGCTAGAATCAGGTCGTCCTCACTCTCATCATACAGTAAGTAGTAGCCAGTTCCAGAAGCACCGAATACTTTGAAGTCTATGTTCTTTGTGCCATTGCCGATTACAAAAGCCCCTGTAGCGTCAGTGAGAGGTAACCATTCCAGTATAGAAGTACCAGAAACCCACCTTGCTGAGACATCCCCACCAGTTCCGTCACCGAACATCAAGTAATCATCGTCCCCTATTTGAACATCCCCAATATCTACAGTCAGGTTACCCGTCAGGGCAATGTCACCTGTGATAGTCCAGTCAATACCAGTTGTCACCAATGTATGAGCAGCCGCATCTAAGTCAAATGTTCCTGTGGTAGTTCCTAACCACGAAAAGTTAATATCGTTGGTTGCAGATCCAACTGTCACTCCCGTAGTCCCGATTGTCAGAACATCTGCAATCACAGCTAGAGAGTCTGATTCGTGGAATATCAGATTACCTGAATCCCACCTAGATTTAATGTTAGTTACTGGCATTTATATCATCTCCTTGTTTGTCCATGCGCCCCAGCGGCGCTCATAAGCGGTGGTTCCGCTTCTACTTATCTTTGTCCGCCTTCCTGACCATCTTATCGTGCTGAGGCCCGGAAAGGCTTCTCATACAGTCCCCCCTCTTGGCCTTTATCGCCCTATGAGAGACGATTAAACCAAGAGCTTCTTCGTCGGAAAGCTCTAAAATGCTCCCCTTCCAATACCAGCGATAGTCCTTAAGAAGCCTTACGTGCATTTTTCTTCACTGGCTCTTTATAGAGCTTCGCTGTTTTCCGGTCAATCAAGTCCTGGGCTGCCCTGTCCGATAGATTGAGGACAGCCCGTCTTGGATGTCCCATCCACTTGCGTAAAAGTTCAATTTTCAATTTCTACTCCTTACGAAGGCATAGAGCTGCCCTTGTAATACCTTGCCGCCCCACGCACCAAAAACGCCGCCACATCGTCGCCGTCTAAATCAGTAACAATACTAACCCCGACGAATTTCTCGCTGGAATCATTACCAATAAGGTCATTGACATCGAACTCGATAGTCCCGACCTGACTCGTAACTGAAGAAGTCCCAGTCAAGGTAACAGTCTTTCCAGATATACTACCCGAGCTAGCTCCATCTGCGTCGTCGGCAGACTTCAGCGTAGCTACAGCAGTCTGTCCGTCAGTGATTTCACCCGTCACGACCACCAATCCCTTGCGGTACTGCGCCATAGAGCGGAACATTCCGCTATTGGTATTTACGGTTCCCGAAGAAGCAACGTCCTGGGGAGTTACTAAGTTGTCTACCCTTAATTCCTGATTTAAGTTTTGCATTAAGTTTCACCTCACTGTTCTTTATTTTCCCGTTCAGTTCCCTTCACGCTATCAGGTCAGTTCTTTCCCTGTCCAATCTCCAAATCCTGACAGCAGCTATCCTAGTTTGGAAGTGATGCTTATATTGGCTTCGGCTAGGATACACCTAGCTTATCGGGGGTTTATCTCTCTCACCAACCCATGACTCCACCACTTAACATCACTTCCTGTTATGGCGGGGATATGGCCAACATAAGAAACACCAGCCATACCCCCCGCCGATTTATTACTACGAACTTCTCGCTCCCAAAGTTACAAACGGACTAAGAGTGTCCGAAGAGTATCTAGGGGTCAAGAAAGTTGGCCACCAGGGCTGCCCGTCTATCCTATAGACAAATCTGAATGCAGTTTTGTCCGTAAGGAAATACAGATGGATACTTGTGTCAAATTTCAGACCCGCGCCTGCTCCTGACTTCTGGCCGACCAGATACTGGCTAAAGTCGCAGAGGGAAATATCCCCTGCTGTGCCTAGAGTCTGAGCATGCTCAGTCCACATGATGGGAAGTCCCATAAGTGTGTTGTAGGGCTTGCCTGAAGCCGCTCCTGCTGGGAGATAGACGGGGATTCCGCCTGTTCCAACTGGATAGGCCATGACTGCCAACTGCTTAAAGACATCGTGGTTTGCGTACCATACGCCTCCACTTTTGCGCCAGAGTCTAGCGTACATCTTGACGATATTCTCGAACCTTTATGTTCATCTGGACTCGCAACATCCAGACCGTCCTTTTTCAAGGACTGCCTATAGTTTCCTATAGGAGCAGACTATCTCATTATCCCTTTTTATGGGATACTCAGCGCTTCCACTACCATTAGCTTGTAGCGTACTTCCTTTCGGAATAGTCGTTGCGCTTTGCTGGTTGTGATTAGGATATTTCTTAAACCTAAAATTTAATTGTATTGTACTTGAGTCCATAATCTTTTTGACTTTTCTATTGAAATATTTAGTCCATTTCTGTCTATTTCCATTGACATTTCCATTACAATTTCTACATAAGGAAATCAAATTGTTAGGTTTACAATTTTTCTTATCGTAGTCAATGTGGTGACAAGTGAGTTTCTCCATATTTTCTATTTCAGACATTCCACACTTCTGGCACTTGTAACCATCTCTAAGACGAATTAATTCTTTGAGTTGATTATCAAATTCAGAAGTATAAGGCTCATAAGAAAGCCCATCTTTCCAATTAGGAGTTTCCTTGCCTCTCTTCCCATACCAATAAGCATTTTCTCCAGAAGGCTGTTTATTACCATAATATTTACCCCTACAACTGTAACTACAAAAAAAGTATTTTTGGTCTTTATAATAAGCAACCTTCTCTACTGGCTTACCACACCAACTACATTCTTTTACGATCCGATTGCGTCTTGACTCGAAAGCACATTCCCTACTGCAATACTTGCCACGATGTTTCCAATCTCTCATAAAGGAAGCACCGCAAATCTTACAGATGACTTTCTCTTTTTTCCCATTCCCATAATTCCAATGGTTTTTCCCAGTCATCTTTTCAAGACTTTCGGGTGAGTGCTTCTTCCCATAAAACGAGCCCTTACATTCAACTTTCATTTTTATCACAACCAACCTTAGTTCAGGATTGCCCTTCCATAATTGGCTAGGGTTTCCCCTGAGTTCACTGAGTTCGTTCGACATACGTTACCGTATGAAGCCTCTAATGAATAAAGGATTGTAGCGTCAGCCTGCCCGGTCTCCTTGGTTATAGTGACAAGACATGCGGAATTCAAAAAGCCCATAGGCTTGCCCGCTCCGTCTCCATTGATGAAGACGTTATCAAGCTGATATGCCAGCCCATCCGTAAAGGCGTTCTTCAAGAGAGGCTCCATGGATACCCAAGAATCCTCTAGTATCTCGTCAGTAGCCTTAACGAAAGCAGCCAGCTTCTTGAGCCTGAGTTCTATTTTACCGAACTTGACGTCCTTCTGGCTCTTCTGGGCTCCCTCATCCAGCCATTCAAACTCCACCCCTCCGTGGATCACTCCACCAGAATGGTCAAACCCCGATAGATACGGGAACTGGATTGCATTGGTAAGCATAGGAACCTTAACGCACTTACTCAGTATCTCCGACTTCTCAATCGCGAGCTTGAGTAGCTGCTTGCGGTACTCTACTGGGACTAAATACCCACCATACTCCGAATCACCCTCAGACAAATCGGTGGCTTTAAGCTCTGCGTCAGCAATAAGCCTACTGTCAACTTTAAGTCCGTGACTCTTACCCGCCGTAGCTACCTTGCTTGCGAACTCTGCAAAACAACTCCAAGGATTGTCCTCTGACTCTTCCTTGCTTGCTACTACCTTCTTCTCCTCAACCTTGACAGCCTCCGAAAGCTTGGTGTCGATGAGAGTACCGACCACCTTCATATCTACCGAAGGAGCGCTCTTTTCTACTGCGTCTTTGATAAGTTTTTCTAATTCTTCCTGTGTGATTTTCACTTTATTAGTTCACCTCCGTGAAATTACTCAGAAGCAAACTCTTACTACCCTCTAGCATCTCCAGCAACGTCTTCGCTACCTGATGTGTCCATCTCCAGTAGTTACTGTGCATCACCTAACGCCTCCGATTTGGTTAAGAGTTATTTCCCTGTTGCTCTTTTTTCTACTCCTACAACTTCAGCTAATCTTTTAATTTCCATTATGCCTGCATGAAGTGTACCCAGAATAGTATCTAAAGAATCCTTAGTTAGCTCAAACCAACCCACAGGTTGTTCTCTAGTTGTTTTTTCTGATTCTGATCCAGGTTCAGAGCGTAACAATATATCATTTATGTGTGCTACATCCTGTAGAATACGCTCTGCCCTTGCTTGAGCCTCTACGATTTGATTGGCTACCAAGCGAGTAAAATCTTTTTTCTCTGGCATTTCTTCCTCCTATTATTTTATTGGTGGAGCGAGCTGGAATCGCACCAGCTTCCTAGACAGCCCATCTCCGCTCATCCTGGCGGTATATGTATGGACTATCCAGTCGACCTATATCTCGCCCCGGTTATTCCTTCTTCTTACAATTTCCTGTTTTATCTATACAAATTATCTTTAATTTACAATAATCACCATCATCAGCATGGTATTTACAATTTCTATTCTCACATATATGCATTCGGGTATCTGTAAAAAACTCATCAATTAATAAGTGTATATTTCCTAATTTAGCCATCTATTTCACCTATACCTTTCATTTATCCCACCTTCCCCTTCGCCTTCGCTATCTTCTTCTCTATCTCCTCGCCTATTTTGTCTATGTTATTCTTTAGAGCTTCCTGAATTATCCCAGTCAGCTTGTCCGGGTCAACGTCAACCATATCGGGGTCATCCTTGACATCCTTGCCTTTGTTGTCAACCTTATCTACCTCCAGCTCAAACTCCTCCCTCTGTGGCGGCTCTGTGGCTACCAAGAGGGTCTTCAGCGGAGGTATCGCAGCTTCCATCCCGACTAGCGCGTCCTGGATGAGCTTGCGGTTCTTGGCCGATAGCACGCGGCCTTCCTTGAGGGACTTGAGCTCCTCTTCTACTCTGTTGAGTTGCTCGGTTGTCCTATCAAAGAGCTCTTTCATAATCCCCTGCTCTCTGTCTGTTTGTTTGGGTTCTTCTTTTGTAATATCTTCATCATTTAGCGCGTCAGCAACTTTTCTATTTTCATAGTCCAAATCCAACATCGTTGCCAATAAGTCCTCATCAAGCGCTTCCTTAGAATCAGCTTCTCTTACAATGCACATTTCTACCGTAGCTTGAACCTGCTTCCCGTTATCCTTCATCCACTTCTTAGCCTTCGCCATTGTCCAGCCCTTAGCCTTCTCAAAGACGTAGGTGATTATCTTCTTACACGTGATACAATAGATCCCCCTAATTCCCTTCTCGGCGCTAACGGTAATCCAGCGGATCTTATGCCCTTTGTGCTTGCCTTCTTCACCTTTCGCTGGCAGTCTAATCAGCTCGTCCGTCTCTTCGGGCTTGGTGATAACTCCCTTTTCGACTAATTCGTCAAGATCTAATAGGTCGTCTACATCTTCCTCTGCCCAATCGCAAGCAGTGCAGGTCTGATACCCGCCCTCTTTGCTCTCCATCGTCGCCTCTCCGCAGTCGGGGCAGAGGGCTTCTTTGTCATCGTCTAGCTTGGGATTTCCTTCGATAATCTCATGTATTAGTTCTTTGTTTCTTAACTTATGCTTTATTTGCATAAACCATCACTCTCCTTGATTTTCAAAACATCACAGAAACCATATTTTCGTCTATCTATAACTTCATTAGGAACTTTACCATTAGCCATTTGAACCATTATTTTTTTTCTCCCCTCACTATCAACTTTCTTGTTAATTGGAATCTTAGACAAAAGACAAAGTAACCTACAATCTAGGTATGGGAGATATACTTTCACCTTGCTAGAATTTGAATCAAGAGGTCTTAATTGTTCTTTCTGTAGCCGTCTTATATAATCATAGTACGTCTTTTCGTTTGGATTCTTTTGGTGTTCATAATATCCACACATAAACTCATCTATTCCATCACAGGCTATTATCTCGGACGTGTGGATTCCCACAAATTTATAAAACAGTCTGACCGCTTTATCTCCCTCTAAATCCCCCTCTTGCTGTTGAGCATGTTCTATCTCTTTCTGAGAAGGGATATAAATTCTATGAGTCACATTTTCCAATTCTTCTATAACCCATTTCGAGTATCTAACATCAGGGTGTAATTCTGAAATCCCCATTGTGAAGGCTTCCACTTGTTTGTAAATCTGCAACATGAAATATAGCATTAGGCTTGAGTCTAGCCCGCCTGAAAACGACAGAGAGTTACAAGGAATTTCAGATAGTCCCTGTAGAATCATATCCTCAATTTCTTTAAGTTTTATCGGTTGGCCTATTTTTTCCCAATTTTGTGGATAGACAATCATCTTACCATTCCTTAGCCTTCTCCTTGAGCGTCATTCCTGCTTTCATCTTCTTAGGTACTATCTTATTTTCGTTAGCTTCTTCGTCTGACCAAACAGTTTCTTGAGTAGACTCTAACCCTTTTATTACATGGAAAAGACCCTCTTTGATTTGTTTATTATCCAGATAAACCTTCCCTTCTTTGACTAACAAATGAGCTTGCTCAAACAGATTGGCGATATGGTCATAGACAAGACAATGATGGATTTCCTCTTCTCCTTCATCGTCAGTTTCTATATGATGAAGTAAATACTCATAATCTTCCATAGGTTTTGCTTTAATAGATAGTAAATCCTCTTCTTGACTTGGAATATCCTCAATCTCCAACTCTTCATCCTCTATCTCTATATACTTCTCTATCTCCTTCCTCAGCTTCTCGGACTTTATCAGCCCCTTCTCTACCATCAGGGTAAGCGCTTCGGGGTTGGAGGGAATCATTACCGCCGAATACTCCAGCAGCTCCCACTTCTTGTAAGTCCGCCTGACTCCTGTGTCCTTCTCCCCCTTCCCTTCCTTCGGAGCCACCCTCTCCTCTTGGGTACTGTCCACCCACTTGAGGGGAATGAAGCCTATCGACCAAGCCTTCATAGCCGGGCCGGTTCCCGCCACGCTCTCAGAATAGAGCTGGAAGACATCTTCGGCAAAAGCGTGCTTCAGGAATACGGTCTTAGCCAAGAGTCCCTTGTCGTCCTTCTTTATCCAGATGTTCTTGGCCACCGGGAGACCCCCGTAGTTATGCCCATATGGTACGACTGGATTCTTCCGGTAGTGGGACAGGAGGACACCCTTCGGCTCTATAACCTCGTTGTCCCTGTCCTTAGCGGCCGTGTTGATATAGCTGGTCACAGACCTCTCTTCTTTATTCACCTGAGCCTTCTCAGCCACGATGCCCTTCCTGATGAGCTCCAAGTCGTCGATATTAATGCCGCTCTCTTTAGCTAGAGCCTCCGCCCTCTCAGGGTAGATATCCTTGAGCTTCAGGCGCTCCGTTATTAAGTCCTTCATACTCATCATCTCCTAGATTGTCTTTCCTTACAATGCCTAAAATATTCACGAATATCCTCAATAACCATCAAGACGAGACAAATAGTGGCTGGAATACTTATCGCCATCCCAAGTATTATCCCATCAATCCTAGTCATTTCAATCATTTATTACCTCCCAAATTTATCAAATTAGTGCTAGTTGAACCGCCGATAACCTTGCCCTAGCTATCTCGCAGTAGTCCTTGTTCATCTCATATCCTATATAGCGCCTTCCCAGCATCCTCGCCGCTATCGCAGTCGTCCCGGAGCCGATGAAGGGGTCAAGGACCGTATCACCCTGCCTGCTCCCTAGGGTGATGAGGTAAGAGAAGAGCTTGGTGGGCTTGACTGTGGGGTGGTAATTTTTTGCTTTTACTGATTTTCTTTTACTTCCATCTGGACGATAATCATTAGCATTCATCCCATATTCTTTTCCGCCATAGCCTTTCAATGATTGCTCCAATCCCTCACACCCCCTGTTCTTCTCGCTCTTCGACGCTTTCGGAACGATGAGGAAAGGGAAAGTCTTACGCACACCAGCGGGGAGCTCTTTGAGCTTCTTGTCGAACCAGGCATCCAGGGAAAAATAGCGGGAGAAGGAGCCGGAGTCGGGATGATATATTTGAGAATTACCTATACCGCCCAGATGGTGTTCAACAAACATACCCTCTTGTCGCCTCACCGCATCCTTGCCACTCCTAGTTACCCGCCCATCATTAAGCACATCGTCAGATACCAATAAATGTGATGGAAACCGGCCTTGGGGTTGAGCAAATTGTCCATCTCTTTTTTGAAATCCCCACTCATGGTCTGCAACAGTTTTTGCTTTGCCAATCCCGCTATACATCCCACCATTTAGATTATCTTTTGTCGGCACCCTGCAAGTATCAAGCCACGTCACACCCTTCCCATTCTTGAGAGCCTGGTCAACATAGGTCTTCTCGGATAGGGGCTTCATCGCTACCAGCACCACCTCTACGGCGGGCTTGGGCTGGAATCCACCGTATGAGCCGTCGAGGGCTTGGGCTTGGGAGGTGGCGGGGAGAGTGATGCCTACCTCACCAGAAGTTACATTATTATCGGTGAAAGCATAAGTCTTACCACTTCCCAATCCAGATTTCTTTATACCAATAATCTCCCTTTCAGCTTCTTCCCGTTCAATGAGTTCATCAAAACGGCTATCAAGATTAAGTTCTCTTTTGAGAATAACCCATTGTTTTTTAGTTGGAACATTCAACCCTAACTCCCAATTTGCTACACAACCAGTCAAACCACCAGTCTTACTTGGAAAGAATTTACTTATATCTTTTTGTGGTCTATCTCCTCGTTGCTTTCTCAAATAATCACCTAACGCTTTATATTCATCAGCCAATCTACCATTCCTCTTATCCACAGCCTTCCCGATATTCTGCGCCTTCGGAAATCCACTCGCATAAGCCCAGTACATACTTGTGAACCCCGCTATGAACCCCGCATCCTCCAGCGATATAATCATTCTCGCTAGGCAGTCCTGACGAGGTATGCACATCACGTATGCGAACGCTCCTGGCTTTAGGACACGCAGGCACTCGCGCCAGATAGCTACTGAGGGAATGGCTTGATCCCACGCGCGGCCCATAAACGCTATGCCGTAGGGAGGGTCAGTAGCGATAAGGTCAACGCTGTCAGCAGGTAGCTTGCGCATCGCTAGGGCGTCCTCGTTGTGGATTGTGTCAAGCTCCATTTTGTGTATACTCTCGAAGTAATCTATCATTGAGTATCATATCTCTTTCATTTATATCTCTTAGTACATCCATATTCCTAAACTCCCTAGAGGTATCAAACCACGCTATAAATTCTTGATGGTTTTTGTCTCTTTCTGCTAATAACTCCTGTATCTTTGGGCTGAATGTTTTCCTTATTTCCTCTTCTTTCTCTTTACTCATTACTTCCATTTTTCTCCTCCTCTTTTATCCACCGTTCTATTGCCCCGCACTCTAACCATATCTTAGGTATGATATATCCACCCTCTTCCTCTGGGGGCACAATGTAATAGCCTCTTTCAAAGATAGCTCTCCTAATAAACGCTCTCAGCTTATTGAGCATATTCTCCTCCTTTTATCTATTAGTAAACCTAAACCACCTATTTAAAATTGCTTCCATGAGATATTCCTCTGCTAAAGATTCTATTTCTCCATCTAACCAGGGTACCATCTTTCTCTCCTTTTCTTTCTTATTCACCACTATATCCGACAAGATTTTTCAAAAATTTCTCTAACTTATCTTTGGGAATATCCCCATTGATACCTATTTCTATTATTCCTTCTTTACTTGGAATTTTACCATCATAATAACTACATCCAACTTCTTTCAAAAACTCAATAAACTTCTCTATTAACAATTTTTCCTCCTATTCCTTAATCACCGCTAACAGGGTACACCGGCAGTTCGGACTCGAAGGCACCATCTCTCCATTGGAGAACGCCTTCTCTATCCCCACCTTCTGCCCATTCATAGCCGCATGCTCCGGTCTCACCCTATCATCCATCGTAGCCAGCCACTCCTTTTTCTCTACTACCCCCGATTGCCGGAACGCCTCTAGTGCTCCCTGATTGCTGGCGGATATAGTCTCGGTTCTCGCGATGAGCTGCGCCCTGTACTTGTCGCATCCGTCAAAAACCACCTGCACCCTCTTCCTCAGTTTGACGATGCTCTCGCCCTTCTTAACCCCTTCCCTTAATGTTAGTTTTATAGAGTCTATCGTAGTATCATTAACGCTCTTAGAATACATCTCCAGTCTCTTACCGAGCCATCTTTGAACTCTGGGGTTGGTCATATCGAAGTCTATCCCTACCGCCAGGTCTCCCATCGTAGCTACCCCTACACTCTCCATCACCCCTCCGATGAATGGTTTGCCTTCCTTCCCGAATTTATCTACCCACTTCCCCTCGCTGAATAGCCAGTCCTCTTCCCAACTAGCCTTGACTGCTTTGGGGAGGTGCTTCATATTAGATAATACTTCTTTCTCCTGCTCCTTGAATAGCTCTTTCAGCTTCTGTTGAAACTTCTTTTCAAATGGAGATTGGAGTTTTATGAAGTCTAGCCACTTCTGCTCCTGAGGGTTGTCATTTGAGTTGTCATTTGGGTTGTCATTAATTACTTCGTCTTTACACTTACATACATCTTCATGCGTAGTTTGCTCTAATTTCCCGGCTATCTCCTCGGCTATCCCTTTAACCAAATCCTCGAACGACTCCTGCTCCGTGGGAGGTGTCGCTGAGCCGAGAGGCATTATATTAACCGGAACCAGAGGCACGTTGCCCCAGGGGACATCCTCCTGCCCGTCTATCTGCCTCTCCAGATTAACGCTAGAATACTGCGACTTGATATTGCTCTCTCGCTCCTTCAACCGAAACTCCTTGTCCGCGGGGACGGGGTTGTCAAAAGCTACAAATAATTTCTCATCATACATCGGCAATAGCTTCTCGTTCAGCTTCTCCTCGAAGCGCCTGCATCTGGGTAAAATAGCGTTCTTAGTATGCTGGTAGTTGCCTGCCTGCGCGTTGGCGAGATTGACCGCTTCAGTAGTGAGCATAGACATAGGAACTCCAAAGGCGTTCGCTATCGACTCCTTTGTCTTCTTGCGCCCTATAAGGTAGCTCATCTCCCGGGGCGGGAAGCCGAACTCTTTTATCTCTAAGTCCCCCTGCAAAAGAGCGACCTTCCCGGCCTTCTTTGGCCCGCCGTACGATCCCCTCCACTGCTCCTTTATCCTCTCGGGTTGATCTTTGGCTAGTCCCCCTTTGGCTATTAACGCTATATCCGGCCTGCCCATATTCTCGAACATTGCCTTCTCGTAGTCGGTCATGTCCTTCTCTAAATCATAAGCATTCGCTGCTCCCATCAGCGGCCCCATGCCGTAGAACTCGCTATGGGGTGAGGGGTACTTGAAGTGTATTATTTCAGACTCGTCGAACTTGATGGTCTTCATTCCCCTAGTCAATACATACCCTCTTATCAGCTTCTTGGGGTCAGGAATCACCGTCATCCACTGGGAATAGAGAACCCATATCTCCGCGGGTGTCCCTAGATTATTCTTGGGTAAATACCAATAACCGTTTCCCGTCAGCTCCAAAAATATAGTCGTCAGCTCTTTAAGGTCGAACTGATTATTAAATCCGTTCACGTTCCTTACCAAATCAAAGAACGGGTGCTCCGTCACCTCTTCCACGTCTACCGCTTTCCTCAGATACGGCTGCAGGGACGCCTCACTAAACAAATACTCTTTGCGCTCCCTGTCCACCGCTTTGGTCTCGGTCAGCTTGAATTTAGTGCTCTTACTCCCCTTAGCCACATAGAGTCTTAAAGGCACGCCAGCCATAGCGGTTGCGTTGATGTTGACGCAGCTGAATACCGTGTCGCGATATGCCCTCACCTGGCGGTCGAAGTCGGTGGGCTGCATTTTGCCCTCGCCCAGCCCCCAGGAAGAAGAATCTATCCAGCTAAGGTTAGTCGCTTTCGTGTAGAAGAATGCTCCTATCTTGTTAAGTAGTCCCAATCAAAAATCACCTCTCTAAAAGAATTCCAATACTACCTCGTGAAGTTTATCCACAGGCAACATCACCTGTTGAATTTTTTCTTTCTCAACCTGCCTATAACCTATTCTTATCTGTCCATTTGCTACTACAATATTCTCTGCCTTACCAAATACTACCCAAGCTGGTTCTCTGTTGGGTGCTGTATTCTCAACATTAATTCGTGTAAGAACTTTAACTTTCATTATTTCTCTCCTTTTATTCTATTATAAAAATGCTCTCCTCAAACCTAAACCATCACTTTATTATTTACGGTTACATACCAGCATTTCGCCCTTTATCCATCGGCGTTTCAATTTTGGGGATTTTCAGCTTTTTCCAAAAGCCTTAATAGTATCTTATCAATCCTTTTTGACCTGTTCCCTGATGGTTATTAAGCCATTTTCGGCCTTAATTGGATAGTGGTAGTCTATTGCTTCAGCAGCAAGGTCAATTTTCGTGAGTGCATCCTTAATTTCCGCTATCTCCTTCATTTTTCCTCCTACTCTATTATAGAAATGCTCACCTTCGTTACCATGCCGTGGGTATAGAGAGCGTACCTCTCAGCGTCCATAGCGTGGTCTCGGAACTTCACCGGCTCCTCCATCACCCGGCCATCCTTGTCCTCTTTGTACTTGTATGACCGCTTCTCCTTTATCAGATTCACGCTATCTCTGTGGATATGTAGTTTGTGCCTTTTAACAAAGTCTATCCCGTCCTTGACGCTCCCCTTGCCCTTGCGGGACTTGTGGATGTTAAACCCCTCTCTCGCTATCTCCACGATCCTATCCGGGGCTTCAGAATCGGCGTATATATCGGCGCTCCTGTCCTCAATCAAGTCTTCCAGCTTCCTTATCAGGTCGGAGCCCGTCAGCCCGCTCTCATAGAGAAGCTCCCTCTCATAATACTCCTGATCCTTTACGCCTATCTCAACCAGCGCTGTAGGGTTGTTGAAGCCGAAGTCCAGCCCGTATATAGTTTCATCAAAGCTCTCCGGCCATTCGTCTATAATCTCGTAGTTGGAGTAGATGATGTTCTGCAGGATGCCCCATTTGCCCAAAGCGTAGATCCGATAATAGTTCTCGTCCTCCCCCTTTAGGTTCTCCAGTACCTTTATGGGGTCAAAGTCGAGAAAGGGATTGTCCTTGTATGTAGTCCAGTTATCCGCTAAATCCTCCCGCTCCCCACCCAGCAGCTTTATGTTCAGCCAGTGGAACTGGTCAATCGGGTTGAATGAGAGAAACATCTGGTTCATCGTGTCAGTGCGCCTACGGAGCCTCAAATCCAGCTGCAGGAAGTCCTTATGGCTTATCTCTGTGGCTTCCTCTACCCAGACATAGTTACCTTCGTACGATTTTATCTTCTCGGGATCGTCCAGGCTCTTGAAGAGCATCTGGTTATTACCTACCGATATGGTCATCTCCGACTTGTTGAGCCGGTGCGGCAGGTTATACTCTTCTAGAAGATCCAGGACTAGCTTGTATGTCGTTATCCTCAAGGATGGCAGGGTCTTCCTGATGACCAAGATTTGCTTGTCCTTCTCCCCGTACAGCTTCCTCAAGAGAAGGAACTGCGCTATCGTCCAGCTCTTACCTGAGCCCGCCCCGCCAAAAATAGCATTAATTCTCTTTTCTGTATTATTAAGGAATACCCAAATCTTTTTATTAACTTTTGCAGTTGATTCAATCATCGGAAGTTAGTATTCCATAGTAGGATGACAGTGTTTACATACCAACATTAAATTATCCAAACTATCATTCTGAGTTAGCCTCCACGGAATAATATGGTGGACATCATAAGCTGGATATTCACCACATTGCTGACAAATAAAATTTTCCTTACTCCGAACTTCTTTACTTATCTTTATCCATCTACGCTCAGATGTTCTTGATTGATACTTAGACGAAATCCCTCCTTTCCAATTGGGATGATTTGCACCACTTAAATTCAAACGTCTTTCTCCAGTCCAGGATGGTTTGTTACCCTCTTTAAATTCTGTATCAGGACTTCTCCTTTGCCCTTCCTGGAATATCCCCTTGAATCCATCATAATAATGTTCTTTATATTGCTTCCCCAATTAGACCTTTATTCCACGGGATCATCCCTTTCTTAAATTCGCTTTCCGGGGATAAGTGTATTCCCTTGAGATCTTTATTCCAAGGTTTCTGTCTTTTTCTAAATATACCCAAATTAGGCTTTGCCTTTTCTCTATCATAAACCCCTGTTGGCATAATTTCTTACCCCTCCTTTTTCCCCTCCACTAGCTCCACCGTCACCCTCACGTCCTCCCTGAAGTCCCCCTCCACGTGCGTCTTGTCAGCGACGAGCTTGCGTATTAAAGCCACGAGCACGTTGTCGTTCTTGTAGCTGCGCTCGACAAAGTACTCAAACAGGCTCTTCCCCTTCTCCTTGGCGACTATCTCTATCGCTTCTTGGAGAGCGAGGGTGAGCTTGTTTTTGCTGCCCTTGGGGCGGCCTGTAGCGATCTTGTTCCCTTTTACGAAGTTTGGATTCCCTGGTTTTCTCATAGTTAGCTTTTAGTTTCTTTTTCTATTAAACTCCTCAAGAGCCATTAGAGCTTTATTCATTAAAGCCGCTATTTCTTTTACTCTTTCTTGCTCTTCTCCCGTACACTCTCCCCAGCAATACTCCCATTTTTCACTATCGGGTAAAGACTCCACTCCTAGCTTCACCGCTTCTGCCAGAATATTGATTATTTTCCTTCTATCGCTCTCCATTCCCTTCTTACTCCCCTTGCGCTCTTATCGTAATCTCCACGCTCTCGTCCGCTTTCATAAGTGCATTTATGCTGTTCACTACCTCATCCTCCTCCGCCGAGAAGTCCAGCGTCAGGCGTCCCCCTTTGTCAAGAGAAGCGAGCGATTTTATCTCTAGCTTCTTGATTAGGCATGCGAAGGTTATTTGCATCTATTCTTCCTCTATGAATCTAAAGGTGATTGGATAGTCTACTTCTTTCATTGTCCCTTCGATATATTCCCATATTGCATCAGTAAGTCTCTCTTTACTAACCTCCTGGCCTCTAAGTGAATCATTGATTAATTCTCTTATCCTTGACTTCTTTAATTTTACGTTTTTATCTTCCATTATACCACGCTCTCATCCGGCGTCTGCGCAAAGTCCGCCAAAATCAGCTCCATCGCCAGCCCATCTGCCACCTCGTCCGGCAGCCTCCCCTCCGGGTCTATCCCCGCCAGGTTGCGCACTCTTTCAAGCTGGTCTTCTAGCAGCGCTCTCACTCTGGGCGGGAGCTTGAGGGTCACGGTCTCCCAGTGCGTGATTTCCTCTAGGGATTCAATCACCGCTTCTCCCTAGTTGTCCCAACATACCGATAAGAAAGCAAATGACCCCCAATACAAGACCCACTTGATTCCCCTGCTCAAACGATAATACTGTTAAAATTGTTCCAAAAACACTAATCGCAACATAAATCATATAATTCATAAGATTCCTCCCTTAAATCTTCAATCCTCTTTTTTCCCCATCAAACTAGCCGCCCAAGTCTGCGTGAAAAACAGCTTGACCAGCGACATCGCCTGCCTCCTGCTAAACCCATTTCCCCTGAGCTCTTTATAGTAAGCCCAGAGTGCCTTTGCTAAGTCTGCTGTCGCTTCTTGGAGAACGCGAGCTGCTACGGGTTTCATAGTTGTCCTCCCTTCTTTATCTCAAACAGCTCCTCCCTATGCAGCCAAACGTTCATAGTAAAATGACAGCGCATATGGTCGTTCCTGCAGACGCTCAGCATATTGTTTGGCACACACTTCCCACCTTGTGATTTGTATAAGATTTCATGCGCTTCCCAAGCCTGCCTCTTCCCCCTCCCCTCAGCCAAGCACACCTCGCACCAGGGGTGCTCTTCGAGATACGCGAGCTGCGCTTTGGTGTCCTCCCTGCGCTTCTTGAGGGTTCTCTTGGAGGGGTATATCATGGCTGCTTCCCGCAGCAGTTCCTATGCGCCCTCCCCGAACCGCAGTGGCACTTAGCGAAGAAAGCGTCCCTCCTGGCCTTCCTGTTTATAATCTTGCCAGGCGTGATTGTCTTCGGCTCAGGCGGGGATATCCTCACCCAGCTCTGGCCCCTTTTGCTGTTTTTTCCCACAGTTCCCCTCCACATTACGTAATGCCGGCGTCCCTCCCTCGCACTGTTTACTTTTATAAAAGTTTTAATAATTCCGGGTGTTTCTTTAGCTTCTTTTTGGTCTTTTCCAGTAAATACGCTATCGCTGGCTGGCTGACCCCAAAATAGTCCCCCACCTGCTCCTGCGTCCATCGTTCGCTCTCAAAAGGATCGTAGAGCAGGAATATAATCACGGCCTCAAAGCCGTTTAGTATCTCGTAGACCTTTCGCCACTGGAAATTCTTCTCGGCGCTGTTATTGAAGATGCTCTGACCCTCCATTGGCTCGAAAGAAGTCTTTTTGCCCTCTTCGTCTACTTGATCCAATTCTGAAAAAGCGAGAACTCTATCATGCCCGAAAATGTCTTGGTTGCGATATGATTGTCTTTGTCTCAAATCCTCGTCAATATCTCGTAATTTACCTTTTCCCCATTTAGGATACTTCTTTCTGAACTCATCCAATTCCTGTTCTAATTCATTCCTTTCCAAGCCAATCCACCTTCCCCCTATTAACTAGGGCACAATTATAAGTAAATATTTGCATAAATCAGCTCCCCGACCTATTCTATCGCAAAAAGGACTTATATTTAAGTGGCTCTGGCAGTTGGTACTGCGATAAGCGTCCGGAATGCAATTTACAGGAATCGAACCATACCGGAGATACCAATCTCGAACTTACCAGGCTACCACGCCACAGAGCCACTATTATAGTATAGCATAGATAAACTTTCAGTCAAGTAAATTCTAATCATCGCTACTGGTTATTTTGCGGTATAGGATTTTGTCCATTTTTGCTCCCCTTTTTATACTATCTAGTTTTATGTAACCCAAATATAGTAAAACATCAATCCATATATAACAGCCTGCATAAAGTTTCCAAATCTACCAGTAGCCTCATCAGCTATAATCATCAAAACTGTATTGGCAACTATAAACATTACACATATACCTAGCAATACTTCTCTGAACATTACCTTCTCCTTTCATATTCCCTTACTCCATCACCCAACCAATCCCAAATCTTATTCATCAGTCCCGCAAATCTTCTCCAGGCTTTTTCATCATTTATTGCTTCCTCAAATTCCTTTCTTGTAACACCTCCTCCTTTTTCTAATTTCCTTAGTATTTTCATTGCATTGTTCATTTTTTTTCCTTTCATACTATTTGTTATCCACTATCCACTTGAAAGCGTTGCAAAACGATCTGGCCGCTTCCTCAACCTTCCCTTCAAAGCGTAGCTTCCCGTTCCTTATTGTCAATTCTCCGATATTCTTTCCCTTATCGTTAAAACTTACAAGGAAGCGCGGCTTTGCTGTTTCTGTTATACTTCCTGTTTTTGCTATACTTATTGACCCTGAGTATAAGTCTTTTTCCTTTACTTTCTTCAGCTATTTCTCCTTTACTTATATTTACGCTGTTTTATAATTAGTATATAAAACATTAACCCCACTATACCGGCAGCTATCAGCCTGCTATATACTTCATAACTCGAAATCCATGCTACTAAAGACTCTATCATTATAGATTCTCCTTTACTTTTTCTCTATATGATATTTAACAATATCTTCTAATCTCCCTATCCTCATTCTTAATTTACTATTCTCTTCTACTAGCTCATTGATCTTGTTAAACATATCCTCTTCTTTAATATATTCACCCGCACTCTTATCATCATCGAAATAAGCTACCTTCTCAATCTTATCCATTGTTTTCTCCTTTTACTATTCATCATATACCATGATATATTTTTGTCAAGTCTGTTCATTATGATGTCCTATTTAATCAGCCCCGCCTCCTTCAGAAGCTCCACAAAGAACTCCCTCCGCACGCTCACTACCCCCGTATGCTTAAAGTGCGGATGCGTGTAGATGAGAGCTATGTCCTTTTCGCTATCCTGGCAATATACCTTCTCCACCTTCTCTATCTGGTTCACTACAGCCGCGCTCTTTCGCCTCTTAGCGTCGCAGATGAGCCGCCTGCCGTCTGAGAGCTCTTTAATCACGTCCGGGCAGGAGTCGCCATAGTGCGTCTTGGCTATGCGCTTGCCTCCCAATAGCTCAGCGAGATCGTATTCGAGGCGCTTATGTGCTTTCATTTTGGCTCCTAGACAGGATTTTGTCCATTCATTCTTTCTCCCCTAAAATTTTCCCTAAGGCAATTATCTTACCCTTATCAAGTTCAGAGCCACTTTGCTCCAAAAAATCAAGTGCTGTCATAATTCTAACCTCTAATGATTGAAGTCTTGCAGAACCCTTTTGTATGCGTTTGAGTAAGTCTTCTTCGGTTAACTTTACAGGTTCATTCAATTCCTTGATTATCTGCCTAATAGTAACTTCTCTTTCTAGCTTCATTATCTTCTCCTTTCTGCTATACTTATTATATACCTCAACCAGCCTTCTCATCCCCCAAACTCCTTCCGCCTCGCAAACGCCGTCTTGACCTTCTCTCTAAACCACTCTTTACCCCCACCGACGAACCTGCCCTCCATCACCATCAGCTCGCCCCTCACTAGCACAGTAGCGGTGGCGTAGTTGGAGCGGACTCTCTTTCTGAACGCCTCAAAAGGCCGCTCCTTTCTGCTGGTGTTCTTATCCGGCCTTTTGTAGTTCAACCCGTAATCTTTAATCCTCTTGTAGATGGTAGAATCGGACACTCCCATAATCTTCGCTATCGCTGGCTGGTTGAAGCCCTCTGAAATCAGCCCTTTAAGCATCTCTAGGTCGACGGAAACGGTCGCGGGAGAGCTGCTTTTCTTCTTGTAGGGGATTTTCCACCCCTTGATAAGGTTCCCTATCGTCATTTTGGTAACGCCAAACACGACCCCTAGCTCCTCCTGCGTCATGCGAGGGTTCTCTGCTATCACTCTCATTAGTGCTTGTTGGGTAAGCATGCTTTCTCCTTTTCTGCTTTCTTCTCTAGCTTATTCATACATTTAAGGACATCATTTAAATGTCGTATAAGTCTTCCAAGAATTTTTCTATCAACATCATTATATCCAACTTCATCAACACAAAATACCCCTTCCACAATTCCCTCTTTAGAGAGGATTGTCTTTTGTCTATGGCTCCTGACCTCGTACGTTACCGTCTTGATTCTGTGTATCATCCTTCCCTCCTTTTCTCCAACGTCTATATCCATCGCCTCACCCCCTAACTCGCTCAATTTGGGGTGTTTATGGGGGTGATTTATTCTGCACGCCTAGAAATTTAGCGATTCTCGCCACGCAACTCTTGGGATCGTGATAAATTTGCCTACCTGGAAATCTCAATACTGTGTATCCCCTTTTCATCAACAACCCATCCCTCCTTTCGTCTCTTTCCTTCTGCTCTGGGCTGGAATGATAGTCTTTGCCATCCACTTCTATAACTAAATTATCTTTAGGAAAACAAAAATCTACTGTAAGTTTACCTATTTTATAGCCTCTTTCGGGACATAAATTGCGTACAGCTAATTCGGTTTGTAATAAATCTTCCATTGGAGAGTTGGTAATTTTAGTAGGGTCTAATCTATCATGTACGGTTAATAAAATATCACTTACTTTAGCTGGTGTTCTACTTGACCCCTTGAGGGCTTGTTCCTTTCGATAGCAATCAACAAGAAGCCAAACATCTTCTTCGATCATTTCATTATCAAGTGCATATTTCAATACTTCTTTACGCATTTCGATATGAGTACCAAGATAAGCTATGCCAGCTATCTCCATTTTTTATATCCTTTCTTGAGTTTAACCTTCCTTTTGCGAGGTAAATCCTTTTTAACTTTTTTAAGATAGTTAATGTGAGGAGCTTCATTTTCTACCGTTATCCGCAAGGCTTCTTTGAAATCATTTTGCAGAATATCATCGGTTTCGGTAGCCATCCACTCGGTTAATAATTCATTCACTAAACGCTTCTCCCTGTTGAGACCCATCTTGCCGGTCTTGTTTTGGTTCTTGGCTATCTCAATGTATTCCATTACCAACGGTCTTATCTCTTCAGGGAATTGTAATTTAAGGTTTGTGATTTGAGACAATATCTTAGTTCTTTCATTCTTTTTCTTCTTACATTCTTCTAATATAGTATCGCCTTTGCTTCGCTTTTGCTTCGCCTTTGCTTCGCTTTTTGTACCGCTTTCTGCTTCGCTTTTTTGTTTTTCAGTAGATTGGTATTGCTCGTAGTTATGCACTTCGATGATGATTCCTCGTGTCGTTTTTTGTGTCGTTATCTGCTTCGCCTGTTTTAGCCATTTTATACAATGGTACCACTGGTCTCTTGTTATTTTCTTGAGTTCATGCCTATCTTCAGACCAGTTAAAATACCCAGTACCTCTAGGAAATTGTTTCGAGTTGCTATGATTTATTTTCAGTAAAATATATATCCATATTTTTAACCATCCTAACGGTTTCCAATAAAATATATCACTATCTAAAATCTGTCTATGTAATTTTATCCAACCATTTTTAGCCACTTATATCTCCAAATTATTTTTTTGCATAACTATTCATTTCGTATCTTCTCCAGCGCTATCCCATTGCTCATCACAATCCATGCAGAACCACTCATAGTTAGAGTATTCTACCTTAGTGCTTCCACAGTGAGGACATTCATCCTGTTTTTGTGGCATTTCCTATCTCCTTCCTCAATGCTGTCACAGCTTTATACATAGCTATTGTGCGAGATTTGGCTATACAACTATAAGCAAGTTCTTTGTATGTGCATCCACCTTCGTATATTCCAATCCAACATCTAAATCTATGAGCATTATCTTTCCAGACATCTTCAAATTTAACTCTATACCCCACCTCCTCCAATATCCTCTCAATAGTTTCCCAGTCCAGAATGGGAATACATTCACCAGAATCAAGTTGGTTTTGTAGCGGAGGTTGGCTCCCTTCTTGCACCCAGTAGAAACGCTTGGTTCTTGTTGAAAAGAAGCAATCTCCTGGCTCCCGTTTCCACTCCCACTTGACCTTGCCAGTGCCAATACATTGAGGACATTTTCCATCAAGAGCTGGATTCTTATCTTTATTTTCTATAAATACCTCTGCTTTACCAGTTCCCTTACACTCCCCACACTTACTCTCCCCCGCTATCACCTTAATAGCTTCATAGCAATCAGAGATTAGGGATTTGACAGCGTTAGCTAGTTTTTGGGTCATTTCTTTAATCCTTCTTTACGTTTTACGAAGTCTACAACAAAATCAATTACCTTTACATTACAATCTTCACATAAATCATAGCCGTAAACTTTTACTATCGTTTTTCCATCATGGTCGGAAGCCCCACATCTATCACATATTCGCATAATAACTCCCTTGTGTAGCTGTCATTTTTTCCTCCAGAAAAAATACCAAAAAATATAAGCTATAGACCAAACCCCCACACCACACACAAAGATAAAGAAACACCAGAACAGAATTGTCTCAATCATTTCAAATCCTCCTCATACCAACATAAATCACAAATCTTACAATAATAAGGTGCGTAACCATTGAGGATATTAGATAGTGGATTGATTCTTAACTTTCTTCTACACACTGGACAATCAGTCTGTTTTTGAGTCATTTTGCCCTCCTTATCTTCTTCGCTATCTCCTCTATCTGCTCTTTATCAAGCAGATACAACGTTTCCTCCTCTCGTATTATTGGATAAGCATAGAACCTAATGATGTCCTCGATCTGTTGTTTGGTCATTTCCCCTCCCCCGTAATTATAATCCCCTCATCATAGAATCCAGGCATTTTTTTAATCATTAACTCTTCCTCATCATTATCTATCGCTATTAACCCCGCTCCCACAAGAGTATTATACCACTCATTCAAGGGGATTTGGATGATTCTTTTATCCCTGCCCAAAAGTGGTCTAATTTTCAGAGCATCATGCTCATAACCTTTTTTCTTTTCTCTGGTTATATAAGCCATTTCATTTCTCCTTTTTCTTTTCTTTTATTTTCTCATACGTTAAATCATTCAGCGTTTCTACCTGTTCTGCTATAAGACTGGTACTTTCTTGGTGTTCCTTTATCCATTCTATTATGTCATTAATCTTTGCCCACATTAGGCTTCTTTCAGCATCAGCGATTGTAAGTTCCCTCCCACATCTTACTTCTCTAATTATTCTTTCTTCAACTTGCTCTGCATTAAGTTTCTCCATATTAAGATCCTCCATTTTATTCCTCCTTCTTTTTTTCTATTGCCTCATTCAGCCACTTAGCCATTATCTTAATCCCCTTCTCCATCTCCTCGTCGCTGAGATAACTTGAGGACGGTACTTGGAACTCATCATCCAGCCAGATGCGATAATCGCTGTCCTCTTTCTTACCATCGTCGTCCCAGAAGCCCATCTTAACTAGCTGGTCTCTGAGGGAGTGGAAGGTCTTTCTGAAGGCGGCTCTTTTGGGGGTCTCTTTTATTTCGTTACTGCTTTTATCTATCTTAGCCGAGGTCTCCTCTGGTAGCTCTGCCTGGTCTATCTCGTTGGGCTCTTCGCTCTTCGGTTCTTCCTCCATTTTAGCTCCATTAGCGACCCATTCTGCCCAAGTGTTAGCTTCCTTGATGGTATCCTTGTTTGGATATTTGCCTGCCCTAATATACTCTTTGGCAAGAGCACATCTGCTGATTTCTCTACCCTTCCTATCCTGCTTACTGTCCCAGTAGTCCCTTTCCTCTTGTTTGGGATCGGATACGCCTGCTCCACTCGGGGTTGAGTCCGCTGTGCTATCCAGAGGTGTTAGCTTCCCCCTCACCAGCCGCCTCTCGCCCTTGTATATATCCGTCTTGGCGTCCTCAATCTTGACTCTTCTTCCTACCGCCGTATTAGGGATAATCTCTTCTTTAGTGCCTGCGATAAAGTCAACCACAATGCTCCCCGTGCCGTCGTCTATAACCAGCTTTTGCGAGTAAAATATCTCACCCGCTCTGTCTCCGCTCTTTACCTTGCGCTCGTACGCCTGCCTGGTCTCCTTGATAGTGGCCTCTAGGGTGATGCCAGACTGGCCAGCGAAGAACTTCCCTTGGAGATCGAGCAGGTCTTGGATGGTAATTTGTTCACTCATATTAGCCTCCTTTTATACCTTATCTTTAAGCAATATCCACACTTCTTTTAGTTCAGCAACTAAGTGTTCTTGTGGGGATATTAGGGCCTTCTCTATCTTACCCTCTCGTACCGCTTTTGCCTGTCTGTACCATTCGTTGTAGGCTAAACTCATAAGAGTCCTAACCTGGAACGGTTTTAGCTCGATAGTAATTCTCTCGCTCATTCTAGCCTCCCTTCTTTTTTCTTCCCTTAATCTTTTTCTTCAAACTATCTCCCCTCGCCCTGGCAATATAAGAAGCCTCGAGCACATAAAGAAACTGTTCAAAGTAGCTATCCGTATTCGAGACTATTTCTTCTACAAAGTTCTCATCTGGCGTTCTGGGTACGTTGAGGATCCGCACCCTTTCGACTGGGTGATTGTTTTCTACCACTAGCTGTTTGTAAGCCGAGACCTGAAGGCGGTGAGTATCATAAATCCCCGACCCCGTTTTGTAGTCAATAATCTCAAGAATCCCGTTGACCTTACCATAGAAATCGAGAGTACCACCGAACAGATGGTCTTCACTAACCAACGGAGTCTCAAGCAGTATCGGCTCCATCTTGTAGTCTTTCGACCATGCGTAGTAACTCAATACTGAGTTTTCTGCATACTCCTTTTCGAGTTGCGAGTAGGTATGAAAGTCAGTCTTAACCCCGTTGAATTCATCGAACAAGATTTGGTGAGCGAGCTTTCCTATCCTCTGGACTAGGTGCATATAATCGTCCAAGTCATACCCCTCTAATCCCATGCGATAGTTCCAGCGGTTTAAGAACTCTCCTCCTCCGCCCCAGTTACCGGCGACGTGGCTGGCGGACAAGAGGGGCGTGCCGTCTTTGAGCTTATACTTTGTATGTATTTTACAAAATTTTAATAGCTCGTTCTTTCTTAACTTAGGTTCTACTTTACTCACCCTCTTTTCCTTTCTTTATTTGGTACTTGATGGTAACTGTCCTTTCCCCTGTATCCTTCATGTGAGCGAAACCATCCTTTATCAAATCCGCTTCAATGAGTTCAGGTATACTTAGGTCTCTTAGGTCTCTTTCCATATCGATATGCCATTCTTTGGCTTTCTCTAATTCATGTAGAATATTATCGAATATTTTTCGCAGGTCTTTTTTCTGTTTTGCTGTCATGGTCTTCATCTCCCTCCTCCATCATCTCATCCTCGCAACGCTGGCACACCTCCGTCCAGCGCCTCCAGTCCTCAACCGGATTGCCGCAGTAGATACACAATACCCCATGCGTCATCAGCATCGCTCTTCCTCATACCCGCAGAGCACCTCTTCTTCAGTTTTATCCTGATATAGTTTGCAGAATATCTCGCAGTAGTCAAGGCTCACCCAATCAAATCTAAGTGGGCAGAACACGAAGGGCGCTATCGGGGTCTTCATCGCTCTTCCACTTCCAGCCCAGTCTCCAGCTCGGCTTCTTCATACTGCTCCCCCTCCTGGCATGTGCCATCGCGGAATATGCGCGGGTCGTAGGTGATGATATGCAGGACAGGGTGCGACGCGTCTTTACGCTTCTTTTTTGGGTTCATTGCTTTCCTCCTCAAGTTCTCCTTTCCATTCTTCAAGTAAATCTAATGCTAGTTGAGTTCCACAATCAAAACCTTCATCAAATCGAGTATTCTTCAATCCTTCCCTTTCTGTTTCTATTTTTGATATCACTTCAAAAATTCTTTCTATCACTTTTTCCATCTTATTCCTCCTCCTTCGGGTTAATATCGCTTGCCACCCCACAAAGCTCCCCAAGCACAGCGCTGGCCTTCTTAGAAAAGAGGCTCAAGACTGTCAGGACGATGAGCGAGGGGATAGCAAGCAGAACTAGGGCGATTCCTACTGGCGGGGCTGAAAGATAAAGTGGTCTCATAGCTTTTCTCCTCTCCATTCGGTGCCATGTTGTTTTCTGAACTTCTTCCATAATTCCTCATTGAATACCCCCAAAAAGTTCAAATCATATCCTAGCTCTTTGCATCTTTTCTCCAATGACATTCCTATCCCTGTATTCAGCATAAAATACATAAAATCCGCCTCTTCCTTGCTCTCTAGTGTAATTCTAACAGGAACAAATTGCTCTTCCGGGTCAACTCTTTCTACCTTCATATCCTTACCTCCCCAATCGCTCTTCTGAACCGCTCGCACTTCCAGACGCGGTCGCACCCCTCGCACTCCATAGATGTACCCGTCAGCACCGCTTGGGCGTTCTGCGACAGGCAGGCGAGGATGTCGAGCTTGTGCAGGTCTTTCTGGACGCGGTTGACCTGCGCCTCCCTCTTGTACTGGGTAGCGGTTGGAAGTCGTCTGCTAGGCATTGTTTCCTCCTTTTATGTCTTTCTAACTCTATTATATTTTCGCAACCCTTTGCTCAATCTCCATCAGGTCACGAATTATTCCAGCGACAGTATTAGCTTCAGTCTCACCGTGATATTGTAGCTTTGCCACTGACAACGATCTACGTGCCGTTCCAAGTTGACCCCAAGCAGCATCAAGATAGTCTCCTCCCGTTCTCCGGTCTTTTTTTGGCTTTGCCTTTCCTCTCATCATCTCTCTCCTCCTTGGTAATGTCTTTCTAACTTATTCATAACTGTATTATAACACATAATAAAACTTTGTCAAGTCCCCCCTCAAGAACCCCCATTAGACTGTCTTTTATCTTCATACCTCTATTATACACTATCAGATTATTTTGTCAAGTCCCCCTGTTCAGATTTCTAAACAATCGTTTATTATTCTAAACACAAGAGCGTCAAATCGCTTGAGTCAGGGGCGCAGGTAGGGGATTCTATATGGTCTGAAAAGAGAGGGGCAGAATGGGGGGTAAATGGGGGTGTTATAAGCGCATTTCATTCTCAGCGTAGAGGAACTTGCACTGGTTTATCAAATCAAGAATCTTGTCGCTGTTGAGAGGTCTGGTGTCCGAGTTCACCTCCGCCTTTATCCTGAGAGCGTTCTCCCATACCCAGACGAATCTGGTCGCAAGCCTATCCTTCAGCGCTCCACCGTAGTCGAGGATGCTGACCCCTCCCTTGTTGTAAGATGCGTCCCTCTCCTCTATTATCTTAGCGGCTTTGATTACTGCTTCGTTGCACAGCAGGCGGAACTCCTTCTCATCATATTCCACTTTCTCCTCCTTATAGGTTTATTATAAAATCCAGCGCCTCCCCCAAATCGTCGAATATGCAGCGACAGAGATTGTATATAAACGGATATTCCTGCATATCATCGGACGCCCCGAACCCCACGATGGTCAGCCCTAAAACGGACGCCATTCCCAGCTCGATAAGCGTCCCGGTTCCGGGGTTGTCCAGATTGACCAGAAATATATTACACTCGTTTAAGTGAAATACATCTTGGGTGAATATCTCATCACCCGCCATCCCACCAGCGTCCTCCACCCCCTCCAGCGTTATTATATCGCTCCTGACCTGCAGGGGTACGTGAACGCATGGGTTGTAGCAGTCGATACACGCATCGTCCAGCATCCTCGCCGCCTTGCTCCTCCACCCTGATACTACGTCCCAGGAGATGCCCTCTATCTTACCTGCGAGATACACGTTTTTGAAGTTCATCTTTTCTCCTTTATGCTGAAAATAGTTTGCCTTGGAATAGAAACTCGTGCTTAATTACCGGAATCTGCTCAAGATGAAACAGGTCTTTCTTGGTAAAGTACGCTATGCTCCAGCCCTGATGCCAATCGAAGAAGTCACCATAAGAAGCATCTAGTTTGCACATACACATATTCTCATACCAACCGAAAATGCCTTGGCGAGTCCGCTTGATGTAGTTACTTCCTCTGTGAGAGTGGCCACATATACCACATCCACCGTAGCGCTCATAGAGAGCCTTAGCAGTCCATCCCGAATGTTTCCGTATAATTGCCCCATGATGGATTTGGAACTTGTGGTGCTCTATCGGTTCGTGTTTGTATGGGTAGGATTTTATGCCTCTTTCCTTTAATCCTAATAAGGATTTCATCTCTAAGCATTTCAATCCGAATAGGGCAGGATTCTCTTGCAGGTAAGTAGCGATTCGACTATTTCCCGTAATTGATATTTTATTATTTCGTTTAACAATAATAGTATCATTAGGGGTTGTAACATCCCATATAACTCCGTGGTAATCAATGGGTGTTATGTGGTTTTTGAAGCGGTCAAAAGAAGTAATTGTATTTGGAGTTATATTTAGTCTATAGTGTTTTCCACGATATATAGAGATTGAAGTTCTAAGATTATGCGAAAAACAAACTGTCTGAATTTGCTCTAGAATATCTTTTTTGCCATACAACATCCATGAACTTTCTGGTTTACTTTTATGTCTTGAGCCATCACCATCCAATAAGGAAGACAGAAATATATCAAACTGTCTATCTGAAAGTAGATGAGTCCAGATGGGTATTTTATATTTATCATAAATAAGATGACGTAATTTATCCCTCGCTATTTTATTAAGTCTTATTTCGCATTGGGTTTCCTGTGATTTAAGAACCTTTCCGCATATTTGTTTGATTTTTCTATTTCTCTCTCTGTAATTATAACTCCATTTTAATTCATCTAATATTTTAACTATCTTATGAACCTTTGATTTTCTTTGATAAAACCAAACCTCATTCTTACGATTAATACTTCCATCCGTCATTAACCAAGCAACAATTTTTATTTCTTCATCTTTAATATCGTAGTCCTCATTATCAAAACTACTTGAACAACGAATGTAAAGCCTATTATTTCCAATTGGGATTTGGTCTAGTGGTTTGATTCGCCATTTTGAAATTAAATTAGGTTTATATAGTAAACGATGTTCGGGACTAATGAATAAATCTGTATGTCTGTTGGTTAAATGAAATAATTTACCTTTGTAAACATACTGTTCTTTAGCAATTATTTCCTGCCACTCAAGACAATTAAGAAACTGGTTATACGTAGCTACTTTTTCATCTCCAACTATTCGGTCATACTTCTTCCAACCTCTAGATGTGAGTATTTGGGTTTCCGTATCAAAGCATTCATGATTCCCTTCTAGGAAGGTAATGTCTTCTACAATTTTTTGTATTTGATCAATTATCGGTATGGCTATATCTAATTCTTCTTGTAATTTCCCCATTCTGTCTATTCTCTTACAGAACTTGGATACAGGATAGCAGTCTATAAAGTCTCCTAGAATATAACACTTGTGAGGTTTGAAAAATTTGAGGAATCCCAAAAGCAGGCTTACTAATTTCTCGTCATGGTCAGGGATGTGGAAGTCTCCGATAAAGGCTACTCTCTCAAAGTCGCCGCCGTTCTCGACTTCTCTCTTCTTCCAGTCCGCAGCTCTTCTGATATTTCTTATCTTTTCCGGGTCTAGTCTGATACCGTAAATCTTCTCAATTCTCTCGGAAAGCTCAAAGTCCTTGAGGTCTAGGTAGTTATTCCTAATATATACCCATATCCCGGGATTCTCCTCTTGAAATGTATCATACCTCATTTTCTCCTCCTTTCCTCGTAGTCGCCCACAGTCCCCTCTATCAGCTTGTGTGGGGCGATTTTCTCGTTGTCACGCTTGCGGCTGTACCTCTTCTTACTCTCCTCGATCCTAGTCGCGCCAATAGTATACCGCTTGCGGAGCCTCTTTATCATCTTCCACTTATTTATCGGGGGTACTTTCATTCTTTAACCTTGATAGGCTTTTCTGGTTCAAAAACCATGTCTCCTACCCCTGCTTCCTCCGCCAGCGTATCCTCAATCTCCTGGCCTATATCCCACTTAGTGATTAAAACCTGCAGCATGTCGGGGTGTTCGATTTCCTTAACCACTCCATCACCCTTCTTGAGAATCTCGATATCTTCTTCATCTAATTCTATAATAATTTCATTTTCATTCATCTGGTATCATCTTTTTCTGTAATGATTTGCTTGCTTTCGCTATGGCTCTCAACTCATCATTCTGTACTCTATACCCTTCCTCTATATTCATAACAGCTTCGGCTCCCCATCTAATGGCTGAGTCCAGTTAGGATAGAACAGTTCAGTCTCAGGGTCTATTTTAAGGTCGCCATTGAGGTCAATGCCCATTACAAAAAAGCGTGGTTCTATAAAACCATTGGGGTAGAGATATCTTATGGTGCAGATATTCCAGGGATTATCGCCAGTGTTGGTCTTGTAATAGACAAGGAAGCGACCACTATCGTATGCCACCACTAGTGCAATCGCTTGGGATAGCGGAGGTTCGGGTGGACAGGTAGCTAGTACGTTAGTTGTAACCGCTAATAGGATAATCAGAGCGATAAGAATGCTTTTCATTATTTACCTCCCTCCTCTTTTTTGTAAGATATAGGTCTTTTCAGCCAGGGATACCTTTTCTTGATATCCTCTATCATTGCAGCTTTGTGGTTAAAATTCTCCACATCCCCTTGGGTCATCTCCTCCAAGATTTTCAGCATATCCCTCATAGCGTTTACAAGCTCTGTTTTCACCATGTTTATCATCTCCTGGAGTTCTGCTCCTGCTCCGTTCATACTCATTTCACTCGGTAGAACCTATGGTTGCCAATCTGTTTTGTGAACTCCATGCTTTTGGCCCAATAGGGCTCTATATCTTTGTTGTGATAGTGCGTGGCTCCCATAGTCGGGTCTTCAACCTTCCCTCCCAGCACCAGCTCCACCGCCTTATAGCACTCCTTCCACGTATTGAAACTGTCGTATTTCAGAGGGTCTCTCATCTTGTTCTTGCTCCTCTTGGTATTGAAGCAGGAGAATTGCTTACGAGCCAGTATTACCTCTTTGTGGTTTTTCCCAAATCTTCCATCCTTGACCCTGTTCTCGATAACATACGCAACTGCTATCTTTCCCGTTAGACTCTCGCCCCTCGCCTCCGCCCATACCGTATCAGTCATAAGCAGATTTGTAGGCCATTGTGAAAAGAGAAGGGGAAGCACTATTACCACTGGAATATATATGTTTTCTCTCAAGTTCATCATATCCTTATGATATCACAAGTAATTATTCTGTCAAGTATAGCAGCGGAGCAGGAGGAGAGCAGGGGTGAAAGGAGGAGGAAAAATCCCCTGCCGGACTGCCCCGCCTATAATTAAATCACCTCTAACAGTATCGTTCCCAGCTCGCGGTTGTTGAACACTCCGTCTTTTATGGCCTCCGAAAGAGCCGCAAAGAGCTCTGGGTGGTCGTCGGTTCCGTAGTTGAAGTCTTCCCCGCCCAGAAGCATCATACAGAGCGCCTCGATAATCAGGTCATCCAGCCATCCGGGAATCGCAGACTTGAAGGAACGAAGAAAGTATATTACTTCGTCCCTTGTTATGTGACCGTCAGCTACCACTTTTCCAGCAGCCTCGAACACGCCCTTCTCGGCATCGTTCTTGGCCTCTAGGTGGAACTTAATCACATCTCTCAACAGAGCTTCCCCGGCAATTTTTGCTGCCACCAGCCAGCCGTACCTTCTCAGCAGAAACAGTAAAAACACTTTTAACATTGTCTACCTCCTATTCCAGAAGTCCTAGACTTCTGTTTATTTTCTTAGCCTCTTCTTGTAAATATTCGTTCTCGTATATCCCATCCCATTCGCTGCCAATTCCAGAAAGCCAAAACGCCACCGCTTTAAGAGGTTCCCCGTGTCGCTCTTGATACCAAGCATTCCACCACTCGAACTGGTCAACTAGGGAAGCGGGCTCCCCGTAGGGTGCAACCGCCGCTCCTAGATTCGGGATAAACTGCCCCTCGTTCCTTTCCAATCCTATGTCCACTAATCGCCCTCCGGCTTCCATATCGATATAGTTTATAGTCCCATCGGGTCTATTAGCGTAGCAATCTATAATGAAAATATCGCAGTCTATACCTTCTTCTGGCAGCGGAAATGCTCCTTCCCATCCTGGGTATCCGGGTAGGTTTCCGGTCATATCGTAGAATATCACTACCGGATGGTTCAGGATGTCAGGATCTTCCTCTCTAATAGCTTCATAGATTCTTCTCCTGAGAGCCTTATTCTCTTCTATCGTCTGCCCGTGCCAAGTTCCTGTGATGTCCGGTTCGTGTCCGGCGTAACTCCAATATCCCCCGTTATTGGGGTCGTCCTTCCATCTCCTGACCTCGCTGCGGATGTAATCAATGTCGTCAGTCTTAAAGTAGGTGATTATTTTAATCGGGTGATTGTCGTCAAACCAGCCGGGATTTGCTCGCTCATTGAAGTTGACTATATGCGTGCCTCCATACTCGTCAATCCAGCTCTCATCCCCCATCCAGAGGATTGACATAGCTCTTTGAGGTCTTGGCCCTTCATACTCACTATAATACGCGAACTCTACGCCAGAGTTCTTCGGTACTCTCGTCCCCGCCACAGGACTCTGCTCATAGACCCTGTTTTCAAGCTCCTCCCCTGGGGCGGAAATTCCCTCTGTGGGGTATGGGTCAAGAAAGGATTCAGTTATCTTTACTGAAGCCTCATTGGCCGGAAGATTTATGACATCCGGCACAGTTGCTCTTTGGGGTGGACTTATACAGCCGCTGATTAGAAACATCCCCAAGATAGCCAAACTCCCCAAAATCCACTTTCTTCTCATGTTTTTTCCTCCATTATTTCTTAGGGTCATCTCATACTTCCTAAGATTAGATTCTTAAATAGTTCTGTAATCGTCTTTACAACTTCCCAAGAAATTAGCACTAAAAATGCTCCTGGGCTCTGTATTGCGGCGTTCCCTATTTCTTCCCAATGATCTAATTCTTTACTTTTTTTTATTCTAATTTTAACTCACCATCTATGTAATCGGACTTCTTCATCAATTCAGTGAGTTTATTTCGTTGTTCTGGAGTCAGGTCGTGATGAACCCTTATTCTCATTCTCTTCCCTTCCTCGATACTGAGGCTCACTGTCTCACCTACTGCTTGTTCGATTTTATCTCTCCACTCTCCGGAATCCAAGGGACGGAAAACAAACTCGAACTCGTTCAAGGGTGTACCACATTCTAAGCAAACTCTTCGTCTAGCTTTCAATATTTTCTCCTTATCGTCTTAATTCAATAGCTGTGAAATGTCTTTCATAACAGTGCATGGTTTGTGCTGGACTGCCATTTGACTTCCACTGAACCTTGAAGGTATGACTTCCTGCACTACTCATGGCTTGGAAGCCCTGCACACACTGATTCAGGCCATAGCCAGGATTCCGCATAGGAACTTTAGTATTGGCTATTTCAGAACCATCATATCTAAACCTACATTGGCACGCATTTGAATCGTCTGGAGAGTTGCCAGTTCCCCAACTACCGAAGGTGAATATGAGAAAAACTACCGAATCTGAGATGGTAGTGATAGTGATGGACATACTTGATATATCTACGAAGCTTGTCGATGTAGTGGTTGTGTCCGCTTGAACATAGACATCGCTGTACTGTGTTGCAGCATTAGCGTGGAGTTCGTTATAAGTGAGAGTTCCAACAGCTATCTCTGCCGCAGTTATGGTCAAAGCATCTATCTTAGCTGCTACAACTGCGTCTGCTGCCAGATGTTCAGTGTCTATTGCTCCAGCAGCTATTTTGGCAGCAATAATAGAGAGTGCCTTCAACATCGGAGTTTCAATCGAATCCTTTCCGATATGGGTATGGGTTATTGTCCCTCCCTGAAGTGCCGAGCCACTAGACAAGTCAGAATCCCTTGCCAATCCAGCGATTGAGTATTCTGCTAACATTCGTCTCTGGGTTAGAAGCTCATCACCGATGCTAGGAGCCATTTCTCCTAACTCCAATCTTGCCTGCAACTTCAGGTTGGCCCCTATGTGAATATTTGTACCAATATGTGGGTAATCATAGTAGGAAGTCCCGTCTTTGGATGTGACTCGGATTTTACCTCTTGGCCAGAGTCGTTTGGTGCATGTATCCAATCCCAGCACTCCTCTTCTAACTGGGTCTTTTCTCTTGTTCATCTTTTCAGTCGCCCAGCGGGTTATGTCCGCAACATTCCACTCGTAGACTTCAACCTCGTCCACGTGCCAATGAGCAGCCTTATTCTGCGTTATCTGGATCCTTATATACCTTCCAGTGGTAGGGACGAAAATCACAACCATATCGGCAGTTCCGAGATCTTCCGTAGACGCATAAACTTGGGTCTCCTCTCCTGCAAAATTTCCATCTGCTGAAATCAGTATCTTGAACCTATCCGCAAAAGTTGTATCTTTGTCGGTAGCACTAGAAGAGTCCACCCTGATTTTGCCAATATAGCTTTTAAGTGCACCCAAATCAATGTCAATATAGTGGGAAGTAAGCTGGTTAGTCCCACTATCCCATTCTGTGGCGGTATTCCCGTCAGTCATATTCGCCGGAGTCCCTGCTACTGGATTTGTAGTAGGAGTTATTCCCGTAGCAAGCTCGCTGCCAAATCCAAGTATAGCTTGATTAAGAACAAGGTTGTCCTTGCGAATACCATACAATTCTTGAGAACTTCCCCCTCCATCATCTTTCACAGTGAGTAAATAATTGTTCCCCGAGTTCATCTGGGGTACTAAAACATCATATTCGTTGACAATAGGTTCGACTTCTTGGCGGGGCTCGAAAAACGTAACTCCCTTGCCAACCCAATATCGTTCTGTAATAGCGGTAGAAATAGCTCGGTAGTAGAATTCCCGATCCTCATCTACCCCCCACTCATAATCTTGGGCAATTTCCTTCAGGTCAGTGAAGACAGATTTTGCCTTCTTTCTGTTCCAATTCAATTGCACACAATCGTAACTCGTGTTCTCAATTTTACTTGAAGCCATTATGCCCCCTTAAGCACATCAGTATTGGGTGTAATGTAAGTATCCAATATATCTTCCACAATTACCGAAAGCTCATCTCCAATATAGGTCTCATTTATTGTCTGCCAGTCAACCTGCTCCGCAAATCCCCAACCTTCATATTTATAGGTCAGGCCAGTCCCCACCTGTGGCAACTTAGTCAGGTATCCTGAGAACCACTTCATCTCATAAAGATAGATGTCGCACCTGAAATTGTACTCCAGACTTAGATCTTCCGAGGTCGTGAAGCTGAAAGCCCCACATCCTCCATCCCTGTTAAAAGCAAAATCCAAGCCAGGCTCGATCAAGGGAAAGTTCTGGCTCTTAGAGGAAATAATCTTGACCAGAGTTCCGCTTCGGTTATGGAATCTCAGCTCGACGATATACTTGGAGACAGTCGAGACGTGGATTCTAACAAGACCTAGTTTTCTAGTCAATATTCCAGAAATGACTGATATATGACTTCGCACAAGACCTAGACTTCTCTTTGACCCCATCCCCCTGATAACCCAAAGATTATCAGCAGTATTCTTAAAGATAGTCTCGACTCCTCCTGCAAAATACATGTCTGCCATATTACAACTTCCCTTCCTTCTCTAGTTCCTTGATTGCCATTTCTCGCTGTTTTGCCAGTATCATTTTTTCCTTCTCAACTTCTTTGTCTCGTTCTATATCTTCAGCAGTTTTATCTGATATTCTCATTTTTCCTCCTCCTGATAGAGATAGTGTATTTCTCCATTCTCTTTCCAAATTACTTGCCCTGGACTCGATGTAGCCTCCCCTGACAATGGAGCATAAGGAGCAGACGAACCGCTCTTAATCAAATGCAGCGGGTCGGTGTCGTCCTCCACATAAATCCTGTCCCCGTCTTCCATGACCGAGATGTCAGTCTCAGGGATAGCTATCTCTAAGTTCCTCCAATAATAAGTTGTCCCTTGTAGGACTTCGCCTACAAACTCTGGTTGCCAGAAGCCCCTTTCCTTGGTTGATTTTTGTATATGTTTTTTCATTTTACCTCCTTATATTCCTATAGCTATCCAGGATACCATAACAGGATCGGCATCTCCATTTAGATTTCCTCCGTCTATTGTTTCGTATCTCAATATAATTGAATTTGTTGCCATACTATAACCTGAAACATTTATCCTACTAACTCCATCATTAGCATTAGTATTTGTTACAGTCGCTTCTACGCATAAAATCTTAGAGAAAGCTGTTCCAAAGGTAACTGTAACTGAATCCACAACTGCTGCTGGTGCTGCTTTAGATGTTATACCGCACTCCATTCTCAACAGCCCATAGTCAAGATTAGCTGGTGCAGAATCCTGATAATCTATCGCCTTGAGGTGCTGGTCATTAGGATGAGGAACATACGATGGAGCTATATTACCTTCAGCTACAATAATATTATCGAAATACGCTATGTCTGTGGCTACTTTTGCAACTACTTTTAAGACGACATCTGTTCCACTTGCATCCGTGACAAATGTAGCAACGGATTGAGTCATAGAAGTTGCAGTTACATCCGTATCAGCATTAGTTGTAGCTCCTGTAGTGAGTAATCTGGCAGTATCTCCGGCAGTTACCATCGAATACCAGCGAATAGAATATTTTGTAGACGCTTTCAACCCCGTAATTGTTTGATTCAGTCCCTCATTTGCCGCTCCCGTGCCAGTTATTTTAGCAGACCGAGTGCCATATCCTACTGCAATGTTTGAAGTTTCAACAGCAACCGTAGGAGTACCTTCCAATGTCCATCCCGAAGGAGTGTTGGCTACAGGTAGAGCAGAATCTTCAAATGAGCCGTTTTTGAGAAGGTTGTTGAACTGCTGGTTGACTACATTAACAAGTACCCACCTCTTAGTTCCAGCATTAGCATCAGGTGAAATAACATTTGGAGACATTTCAGCCGCTGCTGAATCATCATCGAGTGAGTAGACAAAGTTACCTGCCAAAGCTACTACAAAGGCTGTATCTAAATCAGCCAGAGCCGCTCCGTCAATAGCGTCTAATGCTCCTGCTCCGCCACCAGTTAATACATTAGCCCAATATGCGTTTGAAGCCATTTTAACCTCCTATCTTTATGTAGAATCTTCCGCTTCCAGAGTGAAAGTAAGGTCATACGTTTCTCCCACTCCCAGAACCACATCATCAACCACAGCCCTCATCATCAAATCTCCACTAGCAAATTCCGTGTTATTCTTGGTAACACAGTATTCCTTTATCGTGTTGGCGGTCAAACCAGCACCATTAACTTCAGCATAGGTGAACTCGTGATTATAGACCACCTTGTAGCTTGCTGAGTAGGTCGGGGTCACTGTCACATAGAAGGCGTTACCTACTAGCGTGTGGTCGGCCGCCTGCGCCCCAGTGCTGTCATCTCCCACTCCCATTGCCAGCCAGGTAGCCGGGTCAGGAGAGGAAACATCCCCTATCACCTTCGGAAGTGCTGTCAAAAAATCCGTCAAGATCGCACTCGATTTTACTGCCATTTTATTTGGCCTCCTTCTTCTTTTTCAACGCCGCTGTAACCTCATCAGGGCTCATCCCCTGGGCGTCAATTCGCTTAATTTTACCGTCCTTGTCATACCAAATTCCTAATGTTTTTCTCTTCAATCCTCCCTTACCTTGTCCCATTTTTTTCTCCTTATAAATATCTTTTTCTGAACACAAAAGCGCAGGTATTTGTTCCCGGCGTTCCTACCAAAGTTACGCTTATGCTATTATTCCCTGACAGAAGCTCAAAGAAGCTGCCCTCGAAATGGGAAATATCGTCAACCGTGTTCAACTTGACCGTCGTATTTGCACAGTCCACCTCAACAATATCGCCCTCCGTCAGATTAGCCGCTGGCTCATAGTCAAAATACTTATCGCTGTCCGTAGCATTCTGAATAGTCAGCTTAGAAAAGTTTGCAGACACCCCAGCAGTGAAGGTGATAACTGGGGAGACCCTTGCATTGCCTCCGTTGGCAACCGTGAGAGCTTCAGGGGACTCATCTACCGTAAAGCTCTGGTCGGTAGTCTCAGTCTTATAATAACGGAAAGGGTCTATCACCAGAAAATCAATATCAACCTCAACTACCGTCATCTTCCCCAGATACTCGGCTTCGAAATTAAGACACTCCACGTTGAAATAGTAGTCGCTATATTGAGTGGCATAGAGCCGCAGGCTTGCTGTGCCACAATATAGTCGCATATTATTTAGCTCCGTCTCCATCGTCGCCGAACTAGCCTTTCCGAATACTCCGTGAAGGGAGACTATTCTTGTAGCTATTTTCTGATCCGAAACGATGACCCCTCCGTGAGCGTGAACCCGTGACTTCCTTGCTAACCGCTTATTGAATGGGTCACTTACAACATCACAGCCAGAAGGAAAAGTATAAATAACATTATTACCGCTGTCTTTCAAAATCACGGACATTTAGGTTCGCCTCACTGTCTCAGTTATTCTATCTGTAACTTTTTTCATAAATTGCTCCTCATCCACGTCTGACCTAATATCGCCTGTATGCAGAATCCTAATGTTGAAAGTATTCCCTCCCCCTGCACCCGCCCTGTTCTGCCCAGCAGGGATAACTGCTTCTCCTTTATGCAGAACCGCTACCTGCGTTCTCGGTATATAGGGAGTACCATGCTGATAGCTAGGGATTTCAGGAGCCTTGTATCTCCCAGTAATGTTAAACCACTGGGGGCTTACATCGGGGATTTCGGGCATATGGAGATTACCTACTATATCGAAGTCAATTCTGTCAGGAATCTCTCTTAATTTGGTGTTTATTTCATTTACCATAGAGTTGATTGCGTCTACTATTTTCTTACTCATACCTTGGATAGCTATAACAATGGCCCGTGCCATGGACTCAATCGCATCAACCATCTCCTCTGCTGTCTTATCCATGCTTTCTACTGTCGTTTTCCCCAAATCCTCAACTGCTTTCTTGGTCTCCTCTATGGCATCCTGTTTTTCTTTTTCGCTCTTTTTGGTTTGTTCACCGCCTTCCTTATGTGCTTTTGTTTCCTTCTCAAGAGCAGCGGTGGTCGCCTCTATCTCTGCCTGCAGGTCTTCCATCATCTTTTGGGCTTCTTCCCTATATTTCTTCGCAGCCCTCTGATTTCCCCACTCAGCTTCCCCCTTGGCTCTTAACAATAGAATCTCGATTTTGAACAGAATAATTTTTCTGGCTATCATCTCCAATTCCCTATTGTATGCCTCCGTAATCGCATCCAATCCCTCAACCGCCTGGTCATTCTTTCTTGCCTGTGCCTCTTCCTCGCTTTCTATGCCCTGCAGAACAGCTTCGAGTCCCTCTTCCTGAATCCTTCTTTTTGTCTCCTCGGCAAGCTCCATAAGCTCGGCAAGCTCCATCTCCTTGAGATTACGATAGTCGTAATACTGGTCAAGCTCCTTGATTAATTTCTCTCTAGTGCTAGTCTCAATATCGGCTGTCGACGCTATCAGTCTGGCGATATCCGCCTCTGCTGCCTCTATCGTGTCATGCATGGACGCTCCGATTTCTTCAAACATGGCTGCGATATCCTTAAAAGATTCTTCTATTGCTCGCTTCACCGCGCCCATTCCCGTTACCCAGTCCCATATCGCCTTGCCTAGACTAACCACAGCAGTAACGATGCCCCCTATGACAGGTATTGATTTAATGAGACCCATTAGGGCTTCTCCAAAAGACTTGATGCCACTTATGATATCGGCAAAAGCCTGTATGATGTCAGCGGCGTAGTCGACTAGGCTTGAGGTAAAGTCTGTCCAGGCATCTTTCAGGGTCGCAACCAAGCTAGTCCAATTTCCCTTGAGAAATCCAACAAATCTTTTCCAGATTCCCTTCATTTCCTCAATGGACTCCTCAAGATCGTCCGGCATACCCTCCGTCCCTTCCCCGAAATCTATAAACAGTCCCTCAAAATCCTTCGACATATTATCAACGAAAGCCTTTATGGTTTTGCCCATCTCGCTTATGGCTTTGTTTTCTGACGCTATCATCATGTCGATCATGCCCGTGAACATATTCGTAAATACATCCATTACGGGCTTGACAGCAGACTTCATCTTTCCAGAAAGACCCCCTACTAAACCAATCATCTTATTAAGTTCTGTTTCCGTTTCTTTTGTCGCTTCTTCTAGCCCCGTTATAAAACCAGGAGATTTCCCACGAAAGGCATCAGCAAGTTCTACTCCGGCCATAGTCATGGCTTGTTTGAGCTTACCGGATGTAACAGCGTTAAGAATCGCCTGTTGCATTTTGGGCGTAGCTCTCAAGAAGCCCTGGATAAATTTCTTCCTAAATTCCAATGGAGTGTCGCTTGCTATGGCTGTAATATCATGTTTGAGCAGTATGAATGATGCTGCCACATCCCCCGCCGCTTTCTGGGCGGGTTGTCCAAGGTCTTTATGCCACTTATCACGCATATTTTCTAGCTCTTTACCTATTAGTTCTATGCTTTTACCCAATAGAGTCAGCTTTTTGGTTGTTTTGGTTACCTCTATCTCGTCTTTTCTCCAGAAAGCCAGTTTGCCCAAATCTAATTTAGGCATTTTAATATCTCCTATCCCCTCAAAAATTTCATCTATTATATACTGCCCGATAGACTTTCCGTCTATACTAAAATATGCTAAAAGAGCATCCTTAATTAGAGTTCCGATAAGTCTCCAGAAAGCCTCGAATGCGCTAACATCGGGGGCTATAAGCTCCGGATGCTTCTCAAACTGCTCGGTAAAAAATTCTTTCATCGCTGTAGCCATACCAGGAAATTCCTTATTGAGCCACTCGCCGATTCTCTTGCCTATATTGAAAGCCTCCCAGACAAGAATGATATTAATAGCTAATCTCATCGGCGCAATTTTAATAGCTGTAATTCGACTAGCTATTTTACTTCCCAGATATGCGGCGAGGAAAATATCCCCTGCCCAATCTATTGCCCATTTAGCCCATTCCGGCATCGCTAAGACCATCTTTTCCACTTTTGCGATCAATTCCAAGGGTTTATCAAGAGCTGATTCACTTATTATCCAATCCCTAATTGTACCAGTGACATTTACTACCCCTTCCCAAATCAACTTCAGGGCGAGTCCCATGACTGCAATGGAGCTGGTTAATTCCCAAATAGTTTTGCCCTCTGGCAGACCCATCTCTTTTCTAATCCATTCTCCCAAGTTCTCTATTGTATCATTTAGATGCTTCATTCCTTCCCAAACAAGATTAGCCAGGAACTTAGCGATTACAACAATATCGGATTTGTCAAACTCCTCATTCGCGTCTGCCTCCATCCCCAGTTTTTCTACCCTAATCCAGTCAGCAATATTATCTAACTTCTTTGAGCCAAATTTAATAACGGGCATCACTACTACCTCTACGAGTTTGCTGGTTATTTTCTTTATCTCATCCCAACCCAGAGCCCAAGCAGCCACCAAGGCTAAAACTCCAGCGATAAGCAGCCCTATTGGAGACAATAAAAGTCCTAAGCTTCCCATTATAACAAGCCCCGCCGATACGAACAATTTCGCTACTGTACCGATTAAACCTAAACCTCCTATCACTCCCAAGACTGCCGCACCAAAAAGAACCATCTGAGCGATAGATTTCTTCTGGTCAGATGTGAGCTCATTTATGGCCTGGCCCAATTTGATAACATAATCTCTTATTTTATTGATTGCTTTCGAGACCGCGGGTGTGAAAATCTCCCCTACCTGTACAGCGAGATACTTTCCAGCTTCCCTTAGTTGGTTGAAGGAGAAAGTGAGGGTATTCGTCTGTTTCAAATATGCTTCCTGAGTTGCTCCAACAGAGTCAAGCATCGCCTTATAGACCTCAGTATGCCCTGTTAAGTCTCCCAGAGCGGCAGCCACTCCCTTGAGACCCTCTATTTCAGGAAAGATTAGAGCCAACTGCTCTGCGGTTGCTCCATTTAATTTTTCCAAAACCCCAACAAGACCTATGGTCTTTAAAGTATTGGTACTCAATTCCAGGCCAAACTCTTTAGCCGCTTTTCTTGCGTCGTCGGCAGGTTTGATGAACACCTTCAAGATTCCGTTGATGGCAGTCATGGTCATTTCAGTCCGGACTCCAGCCTTTGTTACGGTAGCGATTGTCGCCCCTAGTTCGTCAAAGCTGAGACCAGCCATAGATGCCGTAGCAGCCACCTTACCGATATTGGGGCCAAGTTCGGCGAACGTAGTCTTACCTTGCTTGATGATAGTAAAGAGCTTATCCGAGACCATAGCTGCATCCTCGGCAGCATATCCGTAAGAGTTTATGATTGTGGTAATGGCATCAGCAGCTACGCCCGTATCAGTCATGCCTGCCGCTGCTGCTTTTGCCGAGACAGCTAGAACGCTCAAGGCTTTCTCCGGTGCTATGCTCGCGGATAGAATGTCATAAAGACCCTTGGATAAGGTGTCAGTCGACTCTCCAAAAACTATCGCCATCTTGCCGATTTGGTCTTTATACTTCTTCATAATCGGCATAGCTTTCCTACTCAGCATCGTGGATACGTTAGCCATCTGCTTCTCGAACTTGGCAGCGGCGTAGACCGTCCCCGCGATAGCAGCAGTTATGGCAAGGAATCCATAGCGAGCAACTCTTGAGATATCAGAGACGCCCTTACCAATTCGGCTAAAGTTTTTGTTCATTCGGTCGGTAGAACGCTTGACAGAAGTTTCCATAGTCTTTAGTTCTTTGCCGAATTTAGCCTGGTTAGTGCGTATTTCTATATAAGCATCTGCGATTTTAGTTGCCACTATCTATTCACCTTGCCCATTTTTTATTATAGTCCCTTCCTCGGAAGTTTGACTTTTCTCCTGCTAGCCGCTGCCGCTAAATCTGCCTTACCGGATTTCCCAGCCCCCTTGCCTTTCTTATCTTCTTTGGGCTGGAACAGCTTGACAATATCGGCAATCTTTTCCATATAATCCTGCCACTGAAAAAGCGTAAGTCTCCCTATATTCCAGGGGGCGATTCCATAGAAGTAGGTCACTAGAGGGAAATCTAGTTTCCAGTCTACTTCTTCGCTCCCCTTCCTGCGTTTTTTCCTTTAGTCGCCTTTCCCCCCAAATCCGCAACTATTCCTGATGCCTCGTCGAAGTTCTCAAGAGTTATCAGTTTCCCCATTTCTTCCAGTTTCACTTCAGGGTGATTCTTTTTCAAGGCGCTCCAAAGAAGATACCTCACTCCCATCATCGAGCCCATATTCTTGTCTATCTCAGCGAGAGAAACTGGTTTTGCTGCTGCTGCCCCGATGGCTTCTGCAATCACATCATTCGTCAGCTCAGAGCCTTTCAACGCTATGAGCAAAGCCCTATTTCTCTCTACCCTCACTATGGTCTCAAACTCGGCCAAATCATCAATGGTCAAGGGGGAAACTTTATACTCCTTTCCCCCTATCTTAGCAAGACGGGGAGTCCCCGCCATGTCCGGTAAAGTTGTCATTTTCTACTCCTTTTTAGCTTTCATATACTAATCGTCCTGTTCCTTGGAAGGACAGGCTCTCATTTAAGAGCGTATCCACAGCCTGCGACGGACTCAGCCCGGTGACAATACAGTATCCCTCATATCGGTCGCCGGTGTCGGAATCCGAGCCTATTCCCTTTGCACTATCAGAATCGTCTATGTAGAACTTTGCGATTATTATAGGCTTAATCGTCTCTGATCCTACCGCCACAAACAGCCCCTTGTCGATCCAGTGCCTTTCCGCCGTTGCTGTCCATCCGTCTAGCGTAGCGAGAAAAGCCCTATGCCCGCTATCCTCAAAGGCGGTTGTTTCCACAACGTCAGCAGTATTGTCTATGTTCCAGTTAAAGAATCCGCCGTATTGCTTTATGAACCCGCTGGCCGTTCCCTTCAAGCCCTGCTCACGCCAGTAGCGATACTTGACTTTGATAGCGGCAGTAACCCCAGCGTCGTCAACTATCAGACGTCCCATAGGGCTACAGTACCACCTTTGCCATTCAACTGCTGTGCCACTTGCCACAAAGACCTTTTCTACTATAACATTCTTTTGAGTAGTCCACGTTCCCTGAGCTTTGAGAGTCTGAGCCTCTTCCCCTACTAACTGTCCAGTCCCACTGGTAGCGTAGAAAGCGCCCACCTTCCCTGCTTTTTCACTAATTTTAACTCACCTCCATGCCTGAATTGTCAGGTATTTTAGCCAAATCCGAGAGCCTTTGTACCCTGGAAAGTATAACTTACCATAGCCACTCCGTCGATACTCAAAGACGGGCTCACTCCGGTGATTATGATACTGCCGGAATAGCAGTCACTTGTTGCGCTGCTTACATAGAAACTCCCCATATAAGTAGACCCTAATGCAGCGCTGGTGCTCCAGCCGGGTTGACCATAGCCCTCGAAAGAGCCACTCCAACTGTCAAGACCCGCCAGATACGCCCTATGCCCGGAGTCCTGAAAATCGGTTATCTCCACGGCATCCGACACAAAATCAAGCGTCCATGCTCTTATCCCTGCAATTATGTTAGTGCCAAGCTGCACCGATGCAGTTTTTCCTACAACCTCACTCATTTAATCTCACCTCTTTTTTTCTTTTTTTGTCCGCACATCTCACACGTATGATCAAAATACCCCTTCGTTCCAAACTCCCATTCCCCTATATGACCTAACTCTATTCTGGTATCGCACCAGGCCTCGAACCCTAGCTCCTCGGCTCGCAGGCAGAAGCTCCAGTCCGTCCCTATTCGCATATTATACAGCGGGAGATAATCGAATCGAGGGTATCTCATCGCTATTATAACGTCCCTTTTTATTAGAGTGAACCCCGTGGGAAGAACTAATTTATATCCTTGATAGTTGTCGAATAGCATATCCTTCGGGTAGTCATCCGCTATAAAAAGCCCCTTCTCTGGGATGTGATGCCCCACAGTGGGGCTATCGTTCTCATCTTTCTTGACATAGAATCCTGAAACAATATCCTTGTTGTCGGTAATTAACTGATGTATCCCGTCGACAGGAGACCTCATATCGGCATCCATTATCATCAAATAATCGCAGTCGGTACACAAGAGCCCGTTGCCCAAAGCGTCCTTCGTCTTGTTAATGTTACAGGTCGAATAATAGAGATAGACCGAGGGCAAACTCTCTGCATAAGCGGGCAATTTGAAGCTAAACTTCTCATCCGTTTTGGGAGTCATTAATATAGCATTAGTAACGCCCATATACATAGAGAGAATCGAGGTCACAAAGCCCTCTGAGAATCCGCCGTACCCGGAGAATCCTAGATAGACCTTCTTGACTGGTTCCTTCTTTACCAATCCGGGAGAATAAGCTAATATACGGGGAAAGCGGTCATACAGCTTCTTGGTTATATGATTGCCAAAGTCTTCCATCTGGTAGATATGCGCATGCTCCCCATTCTGCACCATCGGATGGTCGGAGGGCTCATTCTCGGGGACGGTTAGGATAACTTCCTTCCCTACCCGCTCCATCTCCTCGAAGAGATGCCAGTCCTCTTTCACGTGCTCCAGGATGCCATTGCCCACCACGACGTCGAACTCGTTGTCCTTAAAGGGAAGCGGCGGTACGCTCTTTCTAATAACCTCGAATCCCTTCTTCTTGCCCCTAGCCGCAGCCACCCTGGAGAAGTCTATCCCTGTCAGTTTAAGATCCGGCCGTCTGTTCTTAATCTCATCGAACAAATCGCACAGACCACAGCCGACATCCAGAACCTTCCCCTCTTCTGGAAGCATCTTGGCAATCTCCTGGTGGCTGACGTGGATTTTTGACCTCTTAACCATCTGCCAAACCTTGTCCCAGTACAATACTGAGTTGACTTTCAAATTATTCTCCTTTACTTTTATTCTGGAGCCAACGAGAGGCATCGAACCCCCGACCTGAGCTTTACAAGAGCCCTGCTCTGCCATCTGAGCTACGTTGGCCTATTTTGTCTTTCCCCACCGGACACTATACTCAATAATCTGGTGGAATATTCCTTCTCCAGTTTCGTACCCTTCCGTCTCATATAAAAGTCTTAAATTTTGCCGTATAGCCAAAGCATCATCATATCCGGAAATACTTAAGACCTTGTCATCCATCTGAGCAGCTACCAGCTTTACTATCGCTCCCGACTCAGCAGCAGAGTTGGAGTCTGAGAATACGTCTATCTGAATTAAAGTATTATCACCTAATGTAGTGAAGGTGTCGTCCTGCGTATCAATGACCGCAAAGTAGTTTATATAGGGATAGTCAGTCCCCTGCGGGGCTTTCACGTGATAGATTCCGCTGACCGAACCAGTAATACTAGCTACGTTCAATGCTGTATAGATAGAAATATTCAATTCATTTATATCTAAGCTCATTTTGCCTCCTTCTGTATATCCAATTTTAACCCGTTTTTGCTGGGTAACTGATTGAAAACATAATCACTGAAATCTCGTAGGCAAAAGTAATTTACATGCTCAACACATTCATCCAGTAGAGGGGTACTGATAATTACAGATTTAATAGCATGCTCTAGGCATCTGTCTACAATAGAGAATGGCTCTGTGAAATGTTCCAATGCTCTCACTATAACTATATAAGTATATTTCTTAGGAAATTCATAGGTTTGAATATCCGCACATTCAAATTCAATCTCTGGGTAGCTCTCTCTTGCCCTGTCTATCGCAACCTCACTAAAATCGAGTCCATGTAAATTAGCAAGCGGAAAAGATTCTCTTATGAAATTGAGCCCATAGCCAGAAGCACACCCGATATCGAGTAAACTAAACTCCTTATGTCTTGGGAGGACGTTTGTTAAAAACATATATTCCTTTGATCTAAGCTGAAGATAGTTTGGATTAGTCCACTTCCCATTCTCGAACTTCTCATCCCACCATTCTTTAGTATTCGGGTTCTTCATCATCTTTCATCGACTTTGAATATCTCAAGTAGTTTATCTGCAATATGCTCCCAGCTAAATTCCTCCATAGGGTCAGTGAAAAACTTCCTTAAATCCTTGACTTTTATTACTCTATCAGCATAAAATTCAGTATTCACGCCGTTGGTTACGACTGTGAGGCCCGAAGCTATCGCCTCAGCAGCGGGGTTACAAGTTCCACCCCCTCTTGTTTCCCAAGCTACAAAATAGTCTCCTTTCTGATAGGCTTTCCGTAGCTCCTCGTTATCTAGGTCTTTCAGGCCGACCAGCTCGACGTTATCAAGTCCTGATAGCTGTTCCTTAATATAATCGGTATTCTTGCAGGCTCTATCGCTGTCGTAATATAAGACTTTCCTTTTCCTCGGCCTAAACCATTCAGTGTTCACGCCTCCCTCGGTGAGATAACTGTCAGGAAAATACTCACCCAAGAGCCTGTTAATCAGAATAAAAGGATACTCCCCATAGACCATCCGGTATCCTTCCAGGAAATGTCCTCCCGCTAGGACATAGATAAAGACTTTACCCCTCACCGTAGGCAGTACCTTGAAGCACGGCGGATCACCGATGAGAATGTAATCTGCTTCTATATTAGACAAGTCCTCAATGGGGAAGTTACACTTGAACCACGGGTACTCCCACATCTCGCCGGTGAAAAGAGTGTATTCGATCTTCCTCTTGACGAATACATTCCCCAATTCCATAAACCGTCTTATCCCCCCAGCGCCTCCCAGGTGTGGTACGATAGCTCCTATTTTCATTTTATTTTTTCCCCATTGCTACTTTTATTCTATGTTCAGCGTCCTCTTTTGTGACATAATTAAAACAAATATGGGAATGTCCAATATCAATTTTTCCGCAAGCACAGTTATCCTTTTCATCCTTTCCCATATTCCAATAACAATCCAAAGCCCTACAATATATCTTCGTGTCTCTCATTTTATCACCCTTAGCTCCACTATCAAAAACCTACCCTTCCTCGCCTGCTTGACCCTCTCGAACTTAGGGATGCCGCTAATCCTACCATAAGTCTGCCAGCGTAGATGTCTGTGGTCGTAGTAGTCATAGGTCTCCATAGTAAAATTATAGTTCACATGCGTAGAATCTGAGTACATAGCGAGGAAATTGTCTGGAGCTGAGATGGGAACGATGATATGTATGAGCCCGTTTGGCTTCGAAATCCTGTGACATTCCTTGAATATCCCTACTATCTTCTCCGGCCTGATATGCTCAAGAAGATTATCCATGAGTATCAGCTCCGCCTCATTAGCTCTTGCCCAAGCCCAGGGGGTCACTCTAATATCGGTAACGACATCGGGGTCAACGTCGGGGCTCATATCGACATTGACAAAGCCCTCTAATTTCTTATCGCCACAACCAAGATTGTATTGCACTCTTGCCTCTCCTTTCTGACTATCTTGCATAGGTTTGAAAGACAGCCCTGACTATTCCCCATTTCTAAGTCAATTGTGCTATTAACAAAATGTCAATTGTTCATAGTTTTATTAACACTATAGACCCTTATCGTTAGTTACTTACAAGGGATCAAGTGTCAAATGTTGAGAACTGTTGTTGCAAATGTTAAACATTATGACGCCTGAATACTATTATCCTGTGCGCCTCTGCCTCCGCCGTCAGGTTCTTATTCTGCTTCAGCTTATCGCAAAACTTACGAACCGGAGGGTGATTGTAGTCGTGGAATACGATAGCTCCGCCCTTCTCCAAATGGGGCAGCCATAGCTCGCAGTCCTTAGAGACACCCTCGTACCGATGGTCTCCGTCAATAAAGACTAGGGAGAACTTCTCATCGACTACTGACGCAGCCTTCTCTGAACTCAGTGGCAAGATTATGACCTTATTCTGGACTTTCCATTCAACAACATTCTCCAGAAGCTCGGGGAACGCCCACGCCTTCTCCCTTCTTTTGTGCCTCGTATTAAATATAGATGGCTTCGGTGCTGTTGTCTCCGGCCCGCCCTCGAAATGGTCAACCATCCACAGTCTTCTATCCTCAGCCAGAACAGAGGCGATGATTATGGACGAGCGACCCTTCCAAGAGCCGACTTCTAGCATGTCCGATTTCGACCTCTTCTGCTGCTCCATTACGCACTTCTGCAGGATCCTCGCCTCTTCCCCGCCGAACCAGCCAGGGACTTCATATACTGCCTCAGTCCCTACATTTCTCTTCAGGATATCACTTGTGTACTTCTTGCTCGCGGTATATTTTCGGCTTCGTGTTCCGCAGAATACATCCCACAGAGAGCCGAAATCAATCAGGAAGTTACTGGGCATCTGAGAGTGCAGGTCGAGAATGAGCGTCTCCGCCAGCGGCCCGCAGCAGAACGCGTAGACAACATTCTCTTTTAGCTCCTTGTGAGCCTTGAGAATCTCCGACTTGATAGCCGCCTGGTCTTTATAGCAATTCTTTTCACTGACCTCGATAAACTTTATATAACGAAAGACTCCATTGGGGAGACCTTTCAATAGACTCGGCCCTACGACCACTACCTTCATATTCCTTAGCTGCTCGATTAGGGGATACAGCAGACCAGCCCGTGAAGCAAAGTGAAACACGTCAGCGTCTACCCATTTGATATCCTCTAACCTGTGCTTCCTTAGAAAGTCCGAGATAATATCCCCATAGTAGCGGAGCCCCAATCCCTGCATCCCGAATATTATGTCTGGTCGGTGTATCACTGAAGAACCATCATAGGCCGCAAGGTTAATAGCAGTAAGACTGCGCACCATATCAGACTGTATCTCGGAGTCGAGAACCTGCTGACGACAGGCCACCATACCCGCTCCCTTCAGTATGGCCTTCCACTCGCCATCTCCATACCGGACAAAGGAAAAGTAGTCCTTATCTTTTAGTCTGTCGACGTACTCGCCTAGGGGCACGTCTTTCATCTCTACCGACTTCTTCTCCCCAACCTTCCAGAGCTGCTCCCGGTAATCCCCCGGCTTTCCCCAGTCCTTGTTTAACTTTTCCGTAGTCTTGGCCTTCCAGTGGAAGACATAGGAGGTCTTGCATATCGCTATCTTTCCCCGTAGCCTGTTAATCCTCCTGACCAAATCATACTCATTGAGAGTGTTAACATTGGTAGGATTGAACAATAGCTCCTCATTATAGGCGTATTTGGCGATAGAAGAAGAGAAGGCGAAGCAAAACCCGTTGACGAAATTACTCGGCCGATTTGGGGCCTTCCTGTACCTCTCTGATATAGTTTCCTGTATCTTATTAAAGTTCTTCTCGTTCGGTTCTATATTGACGAATCGTCTAATGTCCTGACAAACCCCCGTCCCTGGGTTATTAGAGAGCTGACCAACTAAATCGAATTCCTTTAGCGCCTTGAAAATGCCCTCCGAAAAACCAGCCGGGAATCTCACATCGTCATTAGAGAGAATACAGTTGTTGTATTTATGCTTCTTGAAATACTGATAAGCCATATTCCAGGAGTTGGTCAACCCCACAGGCTCCTCTTTAGTCAAGAACGCCAGCCCCTTCTCTTTACAAAAGTCCCGTATCTCGTCCCCTGGGGTCGCGTCATCCACTACCAGGACGTCCAGGGGGTCTTTCAGGCTCGCTACCGCCTCCCTCAGCCATCTTGACTGACCTGCGGTTGTTAGTACCAAGAAATTTTTAGACATTATTTCCTCTTTTTCTTTCTTTCTTTCTCTCTTCTCTAGCCTTATCTAATCCATCATATTCTCTCTCAACCAAATAATAACCGATGCATAGCGATCCAAAGGCCAAAATAGTCAACAAACATGCTATAAACTCTACCGAATCTACACCCAAAAACTTCAGTAAATTATTCATTTCGTCTCCTTTCTTACTTTCCTCCAAATAATCGCTTAATCGCTATCTTATTCTTCTCGAGCGCTGGTCTTAGGTAGGGATGCGCGGGCATTTTGCCAGTACCATATTCCTGTTCGATAGCATATTCTACGTTAGTCCCGACTATACCCACAACCTCTTTCCCCTCTTTCTTTACCTCGTGTGCGAGCGATGCCCTCAATCTCCCCGTGTCCACAGCGACAAAGCGCTTGGCGTCGTTCTCCACGAGGAGGCACGCCTTCTCCATGTTCTGGAAGACTTTGAGGCCGACCTCGGTGATAAGTCTATTTCCGTACCACTTTATTTTACTAGCCATGTCACTCGACCTCCAGCAATTCTATCTCTAAATTCCGGTGCTGCTCTGCGGAATCTACTACAACCTGTATCTCAAACACCCTAGCGCCAAGAGTGAATCTGTCCTTTTCCGTTATCGTTATTCCTATGGGATAGGCAACCACGAACTTATGCGTCCTGAATACTTCCGTCTTTCCCGTTACATACTGCTCCCTGCCGGAGAGGGAAATTAAGACGCCCTTCATTTTGCGCATGGCCTGCCAAGTTTCGGTTACTCCACCCATGCCGTCAGGGACTTCGGTGAATTTCTGTAGGACTAATTGTGTCTTTGGGCCTGGAGGCATTTAATCTCCCCTCCAAACTCTATCATTATCCCATAACTCTTTGAACGTTCTTTTCCTGCCCGACGGCTTCGGCTTGATTTCCTGCCACCGCTTTTGAGGCAGCAACTTCTTCTCCTGCTCCTCGGTCAGCTCTTCAGACAATTTCTCAGACACTGTATACATCCACCCTCTTGTATTTATTTAGAATAGCCCTCGCCTCTGACGGCATCTCCTTCTCGAACACCGTCCTAATAGACATGAGAGAATACTGACTCTGCCCGAATGTCTCATCCGATCGCTTCTGATAGATGAACTTGACGAGAATCTTTACCGCAAGTTTAAGATCTTCGGGCATAGTCGCGTATCCGGCAGTGAAATCAGTACGTATATTCCTGTGCCCAATGGGGAATCCTCCCCATCTGTAAAGATAGCCCGCGTCCGCATAGGTCTCGAACTCGTCCTCTGGCTCGTCCGGTATCTCCAGATACGCCCAGGTACTATCGAGGCACTGCAATCCCATCGCTTCAATCAGCTCTGAGGAGATATAGGAAGCATAGCCGCTATAGACCGTAGAAGCCTGCCAGCCCGTCTCGTTGCCTATTGCAGTCACCATAGCGGTAATGGTGGCATTGGCACTAAATAACAGAGGGGAATTGGTCGAGTCAGTCCCATCCTTATTTAGAACCACGCCGGTTGAGGTCACAGATACCGTTGCGTAGGTGGAAGTACCCGTGTTATTAACCTTAATGGCGTCATTCCTGCCGATTGAGAGCCTTGATACCGAGATGATAGGATACTGCTTCAAGTATAAATAGGGAGTCCCATTGCCGTCCTGATACTCTTTATAAGAAGCCGACTCAAAGTCCCTCTTGCAGTAGATATTCTTCACCCACGCGTCCACCCCATTCAGTATGCTCTGGACTATTGAAGTCGGGTCGTCTGTAGCGGCTTGGTCTGAAGTGATAGCTTGGGCTGCAGTGGGGTCTTCGGTGAAGCCGAAAACAAGACCAGCATCCGAAGCCGAAACATCAATCGTTATTGTATGCCCGCTTCCTGAATCTATGGTAAATTTGTAAGTTGAGGTACTATAGCTAACAGAAAAGGTGATAGTTCCTGTTCCCGTCAGGGTATTATTAGCGTTCATAGCAGTCTGAAGTGCAGTCGCTAAGTCGTCCCCCTCATAAGTCAAATCAGGTATATCTATATCAACTGCTCCGCCTTGGTCAGAAGTCATACTCAAGACATCATTCTCAGCAGTAATTGTGAAAAATCCTGTTCCAATATCTAGGAATGCTAACGCTTCTGTAAGTGTAATTATCGAAATTTTAACCGCCCCCTTTCAATCTACTTAAAACGTTGAGCTGATTATGCTCATTTTACTTTGCCTTTCTTCACAAGCTGTATAACAAAATCAATTACTTTTTTATTACAATCTTCACACAAGTCATATCCATAAACCTTTACAATAGCTACTCTGCTTTTATCGGTTTTTCCACATCCATCACATACCTTCATTTTATATCCTCTCCAAATATCAATACATTATCTGCCATACTACCACCAAGAGTCTCTATTTTTAGTTTCTTTTGAAGTTTATCTAACATTCTCTTATTATATTCTTCTTCAAGTTCTATATAATCCTGTAACCATTTCTTAAACCTAGGCATGTTGTTATCTTCTTCCATCAAGCATCCTATAATTTCTCTACCCATCTCTTCGTAGCCTGCACAATGACCTAATTGATAATAAGCCTTTTCTCTTGCCGTTTCATACTTCATCTTATCCATTTTTCTCCTCCTTAGTTCAGACCGTATAGAATCACTAAAATGTTCTTACCGTCGTCGCACTTGTAGACGAACTTCCAATAGGGCTTCCCTAGCTGGAGTCCCAATACCTGCTCTTTCTCCATTATATTATCCTCCTAGTATCCTCGCTAAAACAAGCCCTACGACTAGATTGGTCAGAGCAATCATAATGCCCGCCGTGAGCCAGCTTGGTCTATTCCCCAATCTTTTGACATCCTTAGCAAGATGGTAGAAATCGTTATCTCTAAATGTCTCGAATGATTTAATGAAATGGTTTATCCTTTCCCTATTTACTTGCCCGTAAGCACATCCCTTATTCTCTCCTGTCATCCCTACCAGCTCCTATTATTAGTATAAGTGATATCTGATTGACATTTTGATTGTCTTGCTGTTGCCGTCCTCTATCGCCAGCCGCCCCTTGATCCTGCTGTTAGCCGGTATAAGTATTGTGGCCATCGCCACGGCAGGCACGCCGCCCTTGAGAGAGGTAGCGGCAAACCTGGTTCTTCCGCACTCAGTATCACCAGCGCCGTAATATAGAGCCAGCTCATAGGTCTTGTCCTGTGTGTTCACGTCCTCAATAAGGATTTCATGTATATCAAACGGACTGGTTATCTTATTGGCCGGCACTATCTCGACTATCGTGCCCAGCGCCCAGTTTTCAGCGGCGGTAGTCAGGGTCACTCCGTCGCCCTCATTGCCGCCCACTTCCTCAGCTTGGGTAGGATAGACTTTCTGTGCTGTATGTGCGTGCTCTATCAGCTCCTTTAGACGACCGAACAGAGTAGTACCATCATGTGCATCATCGTTCTCTCCAATATCAGCAGGGATATTAGCCGCAGCCAACTCGTCAATATAGCCTGCTCTATCTGACGTATAATTCTCCAGCGCCGTTGCCAGAGCGGCAGTCCACGCTGAGGCCAAAGCTGCATCGTCTGTCCCTCTCTCGGTAGTATAATTACTAGCTAAAAGAGCGTTATCAGTTCCCCTTTCCGTAGCGTAATTGGCAGCCAGTAGAGCAAGGTCAGTTCCCCTCATAGCAGTCGTAGGAATAGCCGCAATAGCTTCCTGCAGGGCGAAGTCTAATTGGTCAAGGTAGCCAGCCCTAGCGGCAGTCAGCCTCGCTATGAGGATTTGGGTATCCGTTAATATCGCTGCTTCTCTTCCGAATATTTTCATTGGCTCAACCTCCCCACTACTGTTCCTGAAGTCCACGCCCCTAGTTTTATCCCGAATCGGTAATAGACCCCATCCTCCGGCTCCAGCCCGTACTCCTGGGTGTTGGCGGTCCAGGTGTCCACGTCGTACCAGGTGGAGCCCTGGTCGAATGACCTCTGCACTGTCACCGTCGCAACCCAGGTGCCTGCTAGCGAGAGGTTAAAATACCCCGTTAATGAAATAGAGTTTGAGTATATATTCTCTGCGTCAATGCTCTTGGTTACTGCTCGTCTTGCCATCTTTCTCTATTAGACCTCCCATGATTTTGTGGAATTGGGGTCGAAAATGAGGCCGAAAATGGACGTTGAACCTACCCGTATGCACATCGAACCTTCTCTGCCCCATGACCCAGACTATCAAGTCTCTGACTTCCTCTAGGAATCTAGCCAGCTTTGTAATCATTGCTATTAACTCCTATCTTATTGAATACGGCGATATAATTTTGTTACGTTTGAGCGAATAACCCAAAAAAATATTCCCTGTTCCACCTGCTGCCA
>SDBT01000676.1_pt1 | contig 54800 bp, 31 predicted proteins | sample 2277101 | NCBI WGS metagenome assembly SDBT01 (sample SAMN10404973, study PRJNA504765) | marine sediment metagenome | isolation source: marine sediment core GS10_PC15, 103 cmbsf | place: Arctic Ocean: Southern Knipovich Ridge | collected 2010 | reverse complement strand
CCCGCCGAAGATCGGGTACCGATCCGCCTGCCGCGCCGGGCTCAGGCAGAACAGCATCGGCCCGCGCATCACCGCCGCGCGGCCTTGCTGGGCTTTCCTGCCGCGGACCAGGCGCCACGGCATGGGCATGTCCAGCTCGACGCGGTCGCCTGCCTTCCACCGGCGCTTCAGTTTGAAGAACTGCCCACCTTTGACCGCTGCGCCGGCCGCGCGGCCGTTGACCGAGACCCGCGCCTTGGCACACCATCTCGGTATCCGAAGCCGCAGCGCAAAGTCCACCGGCTTGTCCGGCGCGAGGTGGATCACGACCTTGCCGGAGGTGGGATAGTCTGTTTCCTGGCGGAGCTTGACGGTGGCGCCCTTGAGCTTGACCGTCGTGGAGGAGGCGGTGTAGAGGTTGATCAGTAGGCCGTCATCACTCGTCCGATAGCAGATCAGCCCCGGCAGATCCGCGATCGCACGCCTGAAGTTGTTCCGGCAGCAGTATGTGTGCGGCGGCAAGTGAGGCCACCGTTCCTTGAAGTACTTCCTCTTGCCGGTGACGGCTGTGAAGTAACGCGTCTGCTTCCCGTCGGGTGACTGTGCGGCGAAGAGGGCGTTGTAGATCGCCCGCTCCATCATATCCCCATACAGGGCCTTGCCTTCGATCTGCAGGAGCCTGTTCAGCAGCTTGATGAGATAGGCCGTTGCGCACGCTTCGGCGGCGTCTCCCGTGCCATCCTGATTCGAATGGAATGACTCGTGTCTGCTGCACGAACCATGTATCAGCAGGCCGTCGTGCCGCGTCAGGAAATCGATCACGTTGTGGCTACTGACGAGGAGCCTGGGCGAAGGTTCGGTCTCGTGGAAGTCCAGTTGGGCGAGGCAGAGGTTCATGAACGTGTAGGCGTGGCCCCTGGGGGCGGCTGCCCATTTGCGGAAATCGATCTCCTTGAGCACGTAATCCTGGTACTTTCGTTCGCCGGTGGCCGCCGACACGCCCAGAAGCGCGCGCTCCAGGTTCAGCTTACCGGTGGATCGCGGGTGCCCGCCGGGCGGGCGCTTGGCCATGATGTAATCCGCGGCCTTGGCCGCCCCTCGCAGCGCGGCGCGGTTGTCGAACAACCGATAGTCGGTCACGAGGGCGTGGATGATGTAGACCATCTCGTGCAGGTCCCAGTACTTCCTGATACGGGCGGCCGGCTGCATCATCCCAACGTACCCGTCGTCGAGCTGCGTCTTCAGCGTCTCGCTGACGAGGCGATTCTTAAAGGCAATGACGCGCTTGTCCCGGGTATGCGCGGCGAGCTGAACCGTGGCATCGATGAATTTGCCGAATCCCAGGTAGCCGCCCGCGCCGCCTCCCCGCAGCCCGCCGGCGGCCTTCTTTCGGATCGGGTCGAGGAACACCTTGTCCACGTCGACCGCCAGGATGTACTCATTGAGCGTCAGATTGATGCGCCGGCCGACTTCCCCGCCGACCTTCACGTCTTTCAGATCGAGCGGATGCAATCTCACAGACCCCGGCTCCTGCCCGTTCGCAGCCGCGCCCAGTAGCACGCTGAGTATTCCGAAACATGCCAGACTGAACCAGACATTCGTGCGGCTAATCATTTTAGACTCCAGTCGGACAGCCTGCGTGAGCGGGGCGGTTTACCGCCGCCGCCGGAGCGATCGGTCAGCCGATTACGACGCTATTGCGATTCCAGCTCCAGGAACCAGTAACCGTCGAACTGCCTTACGCCCTTTGTCCTGGCTGGTACGGTTGAGGAGAATATCGGACCATCCGTGACGATGGTATGGTACTCGCCGAATTCCCCGGACGGGTCTATTCCGGCCTCGACCATCTCGTCTATGATCTCCAGGCTGATCGTTTCTCCCAGGAATCGCTTGTCCAGCTTTGTCGCGTTTACGACCACAATCATCGCCTTGAATCCAAGGTTGACGAACTCCTCGAGCAGTTGTCGCCTGTCTACTTGCCAGAGCGGATGAACCGGAGTGATAGTCGTCATGTCGCACACTCGCTGCACCCAGTCGCGATTCGATTCCAGGTCAATATCCCCGAATATTCCACGATGTATTCCATTCCGCTTGAGCTCAAGAAGCCCGGAAATGAACGCTGTTTCGTATTCGTCCCATGTTGCCGATCGAAAGAGAACCTGCATGTCCAATCGTTGGGCCTGCATCTCAATCAGCGACCTGGGCAGGCCGTGAGAGTGAGATCTCATCCCGGTTTCGTCGAGCACGGTAAGGAGGTACTCGGGTTTGTCTCCATCCTGCATGTCGCGATACAAGGCCAGGCATGAATCCTTCCCCCCGCTCCATGAGCAGAAAGAGCGTTCGCTATTGGGCAATCGGGGTGTTGTCATTCTAACGATCTACTCGCCGAGCTTGACGGCCGTGCCGTAAGCCAGAAGCTCAGCCGCGCTTCCGACAACGCTCGTGGTCATATAGCGAACGTTGATTATTGCGTCCGCCCCCATTTCCGCAGCCTGGGCGGTCATCCTGCTGGTGGCTGTTGCCCGGGCCCTGCCCATCATCTCGGTGTATTCGGTCAACTCGCCGCCGAGGATGAGTCTGACTATGGCGGATAGATCCTTGCCGATCCAGATGGCGAACACCGTGTGGCCCTGCGTCAGGCCGAGAATCTCCGTGATCCGGCGGCCGGGTATTTCCGTCGAGTTCATTAGCAGCACCCCGGCGTCGGACTCAGCAGGCGGCGGGGCCTCTTCTGGGGTCTTGCGCATCCTTTGCTCGAGGGCCAGCGTCAGCAGCACCACAAGGATACCGCCCAGGAGGCAGAAGACGGCTATCTGGAGCCACAGGGGCATCTCCGGATCCTTGGTAGTCATCACGTGCCATGGTACCCCGGCGAATATTGCGGTGAAGAGCCCCATCACGAACGCCAGCGAGCCGATCTGTCGAATTATTTTCATGACTTCTCCTCAGAGCCGATATTAAAGGCTCAATGTTCTTGCCCGCACTGTGGCGCATTATACCCAGCCTCGCCGCGGTAAGTCCCGCTTTCCGTGGACGGAAGACGCTCCGCGTCATTCGGCGGCCGGGGCCGGCATCAGTACGACGGTCGTCTGGAAGTTATACGCGCAGCCGCATCCGCTCGATGCCTCCGGCATGAGCACCAAGCCGCCCGCGGGGATGATGTTGATGAAACACCCCGGACGTATGCCGACAAAGTCGCGCCGGACTTTGGTATCGCCCGTATCGAGCAGCGTGGGGGGGCCGGCGCGGAAGAACAGCATGTTCTCCGCACCGGAAACCGTCCCGCACCCGCGGAAGTTCCCCCACGTCCAGGGCTTGGCCGCATCGCCCGCGCCCACCATCCGCATCTTGCCCGTGCGGACATCGTAAACACGCGGCTCGTCGTAAACCCACTTGCTCGTGATAACCGGCGCACGAATGTACGCGCTGCAGTGGTGCATGGGCTGTCGCGTGGTGACCGACCATCGCTTGGCGCCTGTCTTGGCGTCGTAGGCCGTCATGCCCGACATGCCGGCCGTCAGCAGGACCCCCTGGCCCAGGCGGAGCTGATGATGCGCACTCGGCCCCGTGCTGACCTGCCAGCGCTGCTTGCCCGTGGCGAGATCCAGACAAACAAGCTTGCTCTCACCCACGCTCTCCCGTGCCTTCCGGCCGTCGACGACCCACGGATCGTCCCGGTCCATCAGGTAGACGCATCCGTCCCTGACGGCCAGGGCGTTGTGGGGCACGACCTTGTCGGCGGAATAGACCCACTTGAGCGCCCCGGTCTTCCCGTCCAGCGCGAACACCGTCTTTACCCCTTGCCCCACGCCGATGGTGCTCAGAACCTTGGGCACGTGCGGGCCGGTGTAGTCGTGGCCTTCGCTGCTGAAGTCCCAGCCGAAGCGCAGGGCCTCCCCCGAGTCACGCCGCTCGACGATCGTTCCGACGATAACGTCGCCCACGACGGCAAGATGGCCCCAGGTCAACTGTTCGATCGGCTTATCCGGGGAGATGACTTTCCCGGCCGGCGCGGCGGTGGTGTGTCGCGGGCCCAGGATCATGGTGCCCCAGCAGTTGGCCAGACTGTAGCTGGTGTTGTCGGCGAACTTGTAGGTCCGCGCGGTCCGGCTCTTGCCGTCGTTGGAGGAGTTCAGGATCACGCCGAAGGTAAAGTCAGCCGGCTTGGCGCCGGCGAGCTTGGCGATCTCGCGCCAGGCGATCCGCACGGTCGTTGTGCTGCCCGTCGGTGTCATCTTGCCGGCAACCTTCATCTCGGGCAGCGGTGCCCACGCGCCGCCGAAGCTCGCTGGCTTGGGCGATTCCACGGTAGCCGGGACCACAACAACGTGAAACGCCCCGCGCCCGTACAGCCCGGTGCGCTTGGCCGCCGGGCGAAAGTCGAAGAACAGCTCCCACGAGTCGCCGCCGGTAGGCCGGGTCTCCCGCACGGCGTTCGTGACGCGTGTGTCCTTCGTATCAAGCTTGATCTCGAGGGCATCAGCCGTGCGGCTTATCTCCACCCGTCCGAGCTCGCCCAAAGCGAAGGTTCGCTTCGGGCCCAGCGTGTATTGCGGGCGGGGGACCGGCAGGCGGTACAACCGGCGGAACTTGCCCGTGGCGGCGTCGAGGGTTAAGCACGTGTTGCCCGTTACGAGGTAGAGGTTCTCGCCGTCGGTGGCCATGTTGCCGCCGCGGATGTCGACCACGCGGCGTTGGATTGCCGGCAGCCGGCGGAACCAGATCTCGCGCCCGTTATAGGCGTCCACGGCGATGATGCTGTGCTGGCCGAGGATGAACATCCGCCCGTCGGCGAATAGCGGCGCCGTTCCGCGCAGGTGGCGCTGCATCATTCGCCCGGGGCCCGGCTTACCGAACCAGAGCACCTTCAGCGGCCAGCGCACCAGCGTGTCGCCCGATGAGGCGCTCTTGCCCGCGTCGGCGTACTGGTGCGTCCACTCGCCCGCTCCCGCCAGCGGGCCACGCACCAGGCGCTCGGCGCCGCCGAGGCGATCTCGCTTCAGCGCGTCGCCCTTGATCTGCGCCGCCCCGTCGAGGACGTACGCCGTGCCGCCGCAGGGGCGAAGGACGCGGTAGAGCTCAGCCGGCGCGACTTTCGGCGCCCCCTTTGCGGCGACGACCAGGTCCGCGAAATAGGCGGGATACGGCAACTTTTTATCCGGGATGTGATGCACGACCAGCCGGCTGCCGTACAGGCCCGCGGCGTTGAAGGACTTGCGAGCGGCGGCCACCTTCTTCTGGTCCGGCTCGGCGCAATAGATTCGCAGTCTGCTCTGCTTGGCCAGCGCCATCGCCAGCCGGCCGTCGCCGACCCCGAGCAGCAGGGCCGGGCCGTCGTTCACGTTCGTATCCTTGAGGATCTGTTTAGCCAGCCCGGCTGCGTCCGCATTGAGCTTCGGCGGTTTGGTGGGGCTCTGTTTGGTCGCGGCCGCCTTGCCCGGACCGAAGCAGACGATTCGCCCGTAGTCCGTGCTGACGATCAGCCGCCCGTCGGCCACCGCCAGACCGCGAGCCTCGCCCGGGACAGCCGCCGACCACAGCTTCTTGCCGTTAGCGGCGTTGAAGACCGTCACGACTTTGTCACCGCCGACGATAACGGCGCTACCGGCGGCCGCCACTTCGAACGCACGGCCGCAGTCGACCTCCCACTTCTTCGCCCAGTTGTCCAGGGCGAAGGCCGTGACCTTTCCGCTGCCTGCGGCGTAGCACGTGTCGGCGGAGACGGCGGCGCAGCGTTTTCCGCCCAGGACCGGAGTCCGTGGGCCTTTCCGGCGGCGCGGCTGGGCACCAAGGTCCCCCGTGAGCACCGACGTCGGCCTGGGGCGGAGCACCCATGCGCCCTTGACGGGCAGGTTCTCGTTGCCTTTGAACGGGCCGGAGCCGGCCAGGAAGAGGTTGTCCTTGACGATCGCCCATGAGTGTCCCTTCCCGGCGCGGGCGGCGCCGGTGTTGCGATCGATGAGCCAGTTGGCGGCCCGGCCCATCGGAGTCAGCAGCACCTGCGCATTGGCCGACAAGTAGCCCTGCGGCGCGAAGTTGCCCGGTTGTTTCTGGTTCCACAGCACGCTGCCGTCTGCGGCCTTCATGGCGACGGCCCACACGCCCTCCAGTGGCCAGATGCCCGCAGTCAGGTAAACCTTTCCGTCCGAGACGACCAGCCCGCTTCGCAGCGGCCACCGCGAGATCATCTGCTCGTTGCCCATGATGCGCTCATCCGCCCCCGCGGCTCGCTTTCGCCAAATGAGCTTGCCGTCGCGGGCCGACAGACAATAGGCGTACCCGTCGTCCGAGACGGCGAAGACTTTCCCGTCAGTCACTGCCGGTGCGAAGCGGACGGGCGCATCGGTGAAGAAGCTCCATCGCTCCCGCCCGGTCGCCAGGTCCAGCGCGTGGATCTGATGGTCCGTGGACGAGCCGAAGTAGACGACTCCGCCAGCGACGGCCGTCTGGTAGGCGTAGTCGAACTCCATCATGTGGTGCTCGCGGACCGGGTCGGGCCAAGCCGGGCTCGGTAGGGCCGCCGGCGCGTACGTCCACTGTGGTTGCAGGGGCGTCTTCAGCGGTTCGGTGGTGAAGGCCCGCCGGCCTATGTCGTGGCGGTACGTGGGCCAATCAGCCGCTTCGGCTGGCAGAATAAGGTTCGCGCTGACAAGTGCGCACAGCAGCACAAGAGCGGCCTTGGTGGGTTTACGAAGAGTCATGAGTGTCTCCATGTTGGCGGTATGGGACGCAATGATATCCGTGCACGGCTTCAGCAGCCGATTGCGTGGCATTCTATCACGCCGAGCCCTTGCTGCCAAACCGCCTTCGAGCACCGGTAGTGTGGCAGGGGCTGCCTGGGAACGATACAATAGGAGTGATGAAGATCACGGGGAGAGTTTGCTTGTCGCGGGCGATGGTCTTGGTGGTTATGTCAGCTGGGGTCGTTCTCGCAGCCGTCGGCGGATCCGAGACGCGCCCAGCCCGACGAAATGCCTATAAGATCCAGGAGCAACGATTGGGGCCCATTCATGACCGCATGCTGTCACCGGTGGTCAGCAACGATGATCGGCATCTGGCTTACGTGACAAGCAAGGGCGCCAAGTGGGTTGTGGTCGTGGACGGGAAGCCTGGGGCCGAATATGACTGGATCGACGACGAACGTGTCGTCTTCAGTCCGGACGGCAAGCGCGTGGCGTACAGGGCGGGAATCGGGGGCAAGTCGGTTGTGGTCGTGCACGGCAAGGCCGGGCCCAAGTACGACGGCATCGCCAGGGGCCCCATCTTCAGCCCGGATGGGAAGCGCTTGGCGTACGTGGCCGAAAAGGGCGTGAAGCACCTTGTGGTGGTGGATGGGCGTGAGGGGCCGGAGTATGACAATACCGGCTCGTACCAACCGGTCTTCGGCGGGGATGGGAAGCGCGTGGCGTATTCGGCCCAGAAGGGGAGCAAGTGGCTTGTGGTTGTTGACGGGAAGCCTGGGCCGGAGTATGACAGCATCGGTGAGGATGACCCCGTCTTCAGTCCAGATGGCAAGCACGTGGCGTATGGGGCCAGGAAGGGGAACAAGTACCTTATGGTCGTGGATGGGAAGCTTGGGTCCCAGTACGATTACGTCGGCTTCCCCTTCTTCAGCCGGAACGGGAAGCGATTGGCGTACCAGGCGGGAATCGGGGGCAAGTCGGTTGTGGTCGTCGACGGGAAGCCTGGGCCGGAGTATGACCAGGCCTCCATGCTCATCTTCAGCCCGGATGGAAAGCGCTTGGCGTATATGGCCCAAAAGGGCGCCAAGTGGCTTGTGGTCGTCGACGGCAAGGCCGGGCCCGAGTATGACGCTATCGTGGAGGGAAGCCTCACCTTCAGCCCGGATGGCAAGCGTCCCGCTGGGGACGTCCCTGGGGGGCGCCTGGCCTACATGGCCAAGAAGGGCGACAAGTGGCTTGTGGTCGTCGACGGCAAGGGCGGGCCGAAGCATGACTGGGTCTTTGAGGGAACCATCACCTTCAGCCCGGACGGGAAACGCCTGGCCTACTGGGCCCAAGAGTGGGGCAAATGGGTTGTGGTCGTGGACGGACATGCGGGACCAGAGTATGCCGGCAAGGGGAGGGGAAGCCCCATGTTCAGCCCGGATGGGAAGCGAGTGGCGTACGCGGCCGTAAAGCGGATCGCAAAGCCGCGCAAGTTGGTTTTGGTCGTCGATGGGCGAGAGGGGGCAGAATATGACGACATGCGCTGGGGCGGCAGCGTGTTCAGCCCGGGCGGAAAGCGTCTGGCGTACGAGGTCGAGAGGCGCAACAAGTGGCTTGTAGTCGTGGACGGCCAAGAGGGGCCCGAGTATGACTGGATCGGCACGCACCTCTTCAGCCCGGATGGGAAGCGTTCCGCTGGGGACGTCCCTGGGGGGCGACTGGCGTACGAGGCCAAGAAGGGCAAGAAGTGCCTTGTGGTCCTCGACGCCCGGGCCGGGCCAGAGTATGACCACATGTGGAGCGAGCCAACCTTCCGTGCGGACGGCAGCCTGGACTATCTGGCCTCCAGGAAGGGAATCCTGTACCGCGTGAAGCACGTGCCGGCAGGCAAATAGCGATCGTTTCGGTGGTCGACGCAGCCGACGTGAATGATAAGTTCGCTCTACGGGCCGAACTCACGCCCTTTCCGCACTTCGGCCGCACTCGCCGCAAGCCGGCGGAAGGTGATGGGTTACCGAGACCTGGAGACGCACACGCGTGCTACTTTTTCGGCCCTTTTGCCCGCTCTCGGACGGCGTCCGGCTTGCTGTAGTCCGGCGTGCGCGGCTGCTGTTCCGCCTTCGGGGCCTTCTGGTTCGGGTCCTTGTAGAGGTGGACGTTGTCGTAGTAGTACGTGCCGGGCGGCCAGTACGGGTAGATGTCGATGCGGAGCCACTGGACGTTCTTCGGCAGGCCGCCGCGGGGAGGAAATACCTCGACCATGTGCGCCCAGTCCTTGCCGCCGCCGGTAAGGTTGATGTACCAGCGATAGCACTCGCGGCGGAAGGTGTCGGGATTCTTCTTGGCCTCCTGCTCGATGAGGTACTTGCGCCTCTTTTCGGGCAGGTTGCTGAACTCCCGCGCCGTCATGCCAAGGTGGGCCAGGGAACTTTCCGGCAGGCCGTCGGCAACACTGGCCGCCTCGCGAAAGCCCTTTACGAAGATCTTGCCGCCGGGGCCCTTGAAATCGGCGGCCAGCCAATACTGCCAGCCGGTCGTGGCCTTTATCCACTCGCTGCGATAGTGCACGCCCTCCAGGCCGGCCAGCGACCCGAAGCTGGTATCGCGCCCGATCTTCGGCGGGTTCTTGGGGTCCGCCTGGCCGAACCGCAGTTTTCGGCGATACTCGATATACGGTGCTCGCTTCAGGTCGGTGCGGACCCTGAGGATTATGCCGCGGCCCTTCGGCCCCTTTTCGAGGAAGGTTGCCGCGTTGTCGGCCGGTTCCCAGCCTTTGTCGCCGGCGTTGAAGCTGCCGTTCTTATTGATGGGCTTGCCGAGGTTCTTTGGTACGGGCGTGTCGCCGTATTGGGGCGGGATCCATTCCTCCTTGCCCGTGAATGCCTCGACGATGTACCTGGCGACCAGGCCGTGCCTGCGTTCGGTGTTGTCTGAGAGCGTCTTGGTCCAGTCCTTAACCTTGCCTGCCTCGCGCAGATCGATGCAGCGGACTACGGCCTTGAGATTCCCGCCCGTATCGGTGACGGTCCCATAGAAAGCGACGTTCGCCGCGAGCTGCTTGGTGAGCTTGACGACTTTTTCACGGTCGGTGTCGATGCCGAGCGGCGGCGAGGCCTCCTGCATGGTGATGCGGTCGACGACGTCGTACTGGCGGTGGCGTCGCATTCTCAGGCGGATCCTGTCGGCCACGCTCGCGCCGGCCTTGGGATCGTTGGACAGAAGGTCAAACACGGCGATATAGGCCAGCTTCGCAGGCGGCTTGTCAGCCGGCCCGGCGGCCGCGCCAACCACAAGCGAGCTCAGAACCAGGGCTGTCAGGATCCATCTGTTCATGTCATTTCCGTTTTGGTTTTGGTTTCGGCGCCGGGGCGGTGGTCCTGACGGCGCCGGGCTTGCTGTAGTCCGGCGTGCGCGGCTGGGCTTCCGGCAGCGGCGCCGTTTGCCGCGGGTCCTTATATAGCTGCACGTTGTCGAAGTAGTACGTTCCCGGCGGCCAGTACGTGTAGATGTCTATCCGGAGGAACTGCACGTTCTTGGGCAGGCCGCCGGCCGGCGGAAAGGGGGCCGCGTAGTGCCTCCAGGTGTTTTCCTCGTTGTTGCAGGCGAGGTACCACCGCCAGACCTCGCGCCGGTATCGCTCGGGGTGCTTGCGTGCGTCCTCGGCGATCATGGCCTTTCGGCGTGCGGCGGGCAGGTTGCTGAAGTCCCGCGCGGTGATCTTGAGCTTCACCAGCGATTCCTCCGGGAGGGCGTCGGCCTGATCGGACCAGTCGGCAAAGCCCTTCACGAAGATCTTCGGGAAGAATATGCCGGCGGTCTTGCCCTTCATGTCAGCGATGAGCCAATACCGCTGGCCGGGCGTAGCCTGGAGCCATTTGCTGCGGTAGTAAATGCCCTCGAGACCGGCCATGGAGCCGTAGCTGGTGTCGCGCCCGATCTTGGGCGGGTTGGACGTGTCGGTCAGGCCGAACCGGAGCTTCCTGCGATACTCGATGTACGGGGCACGCTCCAGGTCCGTGCGGACACGCAGCACCTTGCCCCGCCCGCTCGGGCCTGCCTCGATGAAGGTAGCCGCGCCATCGGGCGGCTCCCAGCCGCCTTTGGACTCAAAGTCGCCGGATGCGTTCAGCGGCTTGGGGAATTTCTTCGGCTCGTCCTCATCGCCGTATTCGGGCGGCTTCCACTCGGCCTTGCCGCGGACGGCCTCAATTATCGCCATGGCGATGACGCCGCGGGCGCGCTCGCTGTTGTCGCTGAAGGTCTTCTTCCAGGATACCGGCTTCTTGGGGTTGCGCAGATCGAGCAGGGATATTTCCGCGGTGATGCTCTGGCCCTGCTTTGTCACCGAGCCGTACACGCACATGTTGACGCCGAGCTTGGTGGTCATCAGCTCGGTGATCTTCTTCTTGTCGGTGGCGGCGGCCAGGGGGCTGGTTGTCTCGGCGGTCGTGAGCTTGTCGATTACCTCGAATTCCTTGTGACGGCGGATTCGCAGCCGGACGCTGTCAGCCAGTAGGGCGCCGTACTTGCCCTGTCCGCATTCGAAGTCGATCACGGCCAGGTAAATCTTGGGGCTCTTCGCCGCAGACGCGGAAGCAGCAACGCCTGCAAGGACCATTGCGCCCAGAATTGCCGGGAAGCATCGTTTCATAACCGTTCTCCCTTGGATTCGCCGCAAGATCATTATAACGGTTCAAACGCAGCGGCGGCCAGTAAGTTGCAGGCATGGCGGCGGCACAGCCGTGAACGGCGGCCGAGAAGAACAGTGCATTCACCTTGACCGGGGATTGTTTGCATTGTACAATCATAAATGACCGGCGTGCGAATGCCGCCATCACAGGCATCCGGCGCCCTGGATTATAAATTGCGACTGGCGGTAACCGTAGCAAGGGGCTGCGGCTCTGCCGGCTTGTGCCAGCCGCCCAGACCAAGGGAGCCCCCACATGATCAAGCAGCGTCTCTTTACGCCCGGTCCGACGGATGTTCCGCCGGAAGTTCTGATCGAGATGGCCAAGCCGATGTTCCATCACCGGACGGACCGCTTCAAGAAGATGTTCGCCCGCGTGAATGACGGACTCAAGCGGCTTCTCATGACGGAAGGCGACGTGTTGACCATTGCCGGCAGCGGAACGGCCGGGATGGAAGCCGGCATCGCCTGCGCCGTGCCGCGGGACAAGAAGGTGTTGGTCTCGGACGGCGGCAAGTTCGGCGAGCGATGGGTGAAGGTGGCCAGGGCTTACGGCCTGGACGTGGACGAGGTGAAGCTGGAATGGGGCACGGCGCTCGAGCCGGATCTGGTGAGGGAAAAGCTCGCGGCGGGCGGGTATGGCGCGGTTATCACCGTCTACAGCGAGACATCCACGGCTACGGCGTGCGACCTGGAGGCCATCGGCAAGGTGGTGGTCGAGACGGACGCCATCCTGATAGCCGACTGTATCACCGCGGCGGGCGCGCTGCCCCTGCGGACCGACCAGTGGCACGTTGACATTGTAGGTGGGGGCAGCCAGAAGGCCTTCATGCTGCCGCCGGGGCTGGCGTTCCTGGCCGTCAGCGATAAGGCGTGGGCCAACATCGAGAAGATCGACGCGCCGGGGTTCTACCTGGACCTGAAGCCGTACCGCAAATCTATTGCGGGCAACGACACGCCGTACACGGCGCCCGTGAGCCTGATCCGCGGCCTGGAGGTATCGCTCGAGATGATCCACGAGATCGGCATCGAGAAGATCTGGGCGCGCACGGCGACGCTGGCCAGGGCGATGCGGGCGGCTGCCGAGGCCCTGGGCATGAAGGTGTTCAGCCGGCGGCCGAGCGACTCGGTGACGGGACTCCTGCTGCCGGAGGGCGTCACGGACAAGCAGTTCCGCGGCACGCTTCGCGAGAAGTACGGCTGCTCTGTGGCGGGGGGGCAGAACGAGTTGAAGGGCAAGGCCATTCGCATCTCGCATCTGGGATACGTCGACCCGTTGGACACGATTGGCCTCGTTGCGGCGATGGAGTACACGCTTTGTGATTGCGGCGTGGCGGTCGAGATCGGCGGGGGCCTGACCGCGGCGGCGAACATCCTGAAGGACTGGGAATAGGAAGGCGGTGCAGCCATGAAGGTGCTGGTGGCCGATAAGCTGAGCAAAGTCGGAATCGAATGGCTCCAGAGCCAGGACGACATTGAGGTGACGGTCAAGCTCGGGCTGGACCCGCAGGAACTGGCCAAGATAGTCGGGCAGTACGACGGCATGGTCATCCGCTCGGGGGCGAAGGTGACGGCGGAGGTGCTTGCCGAGCCGGGCGATCTGAAGTGCATCGTCCGCGCCGGGGTCGGCGTGGACAACGTGGATGTGCCTCTGGCCACGCAAAAGGGCATCATCGTGATGAACACGCCCGGCGGCAACACGGTGAGCACGGCGGAGCTTGCCATTACGCTGATGATGGCCCTGTCCCGCAAGATCTCGCCGGCAAACGCCTCGCTGCGCGATGGGCAGTGGAACCGCAAGGCCTACCAGGGTACGCAGCTTGCCGGCAAGACCCTGGGCATTGTGGGCATGGGCCGAATCGGCCAGGTCGTCGCCACGCGGGCAGAGGCCTTCGATATGCGAGTTCTGGCGTTCGACCCGTACCTCGCCGGGGAAATCAGCGGCAAGGTGGAGATGGTCAAGAACCTCAACGAACTGTGCAAGCGCAGCGACTACATAACCGTGCACGTGCCGAAAAGCGACGAGACGCTTGGTATGATCGGCCCGGAGCAGTTCGCCGCGATGAAGCCGACGGTGCGGCTGATAAACACCGCCCGCGGGGGAATCATCGACGAGGACGCGCTGCTTGAGGCGTTGAACGAGGACCGTGTAGCCGGAGCGGCGATTGACGTGTACATGTCCGAGCCGCCCGCCAGCGACGTCGAAAAGGCGCTTATCGCTCATGACAGGGTGCTGGCCGTGCCGCATCTGGGCGCCTCAACGGAAGAGGCGCAGGAGCAGGTTGCCCTCGATGCAGCCCAGCAGTTGGTGGAGGCGCTGCGTGGCGGCCAGGTCAGGAACGCCATCAACGCTCCCGGCTTCGCGCAGGCGCTGCCCGAGCTACTGCTTCCCTACGCGGAGCTTGCCGGGCGGATCGGGACGATACTTACCACCATCACGGCCGGCGCATTGAGCAAGGTGGAGGTGATCTACCGCGGAGGGATCGCCGACATGAACGTGACTCCGATCACCACGCACCTGCTGGTGGGGCTTCTGAGCCCGCACATGGATCAGCCGCTGAACGTGATCAACGCGCCGGTGTTGGCCAAGCAGCGCGGTGTGGACGTCGAGCAGATAACCTCGGCCAAGATCCGCGAGCACGCCAACCTGATGGAAGTGAAGATCGTGACCGACCGGGACACCAGGAGCGTATCGGGCACGATCTTCGGCAACAAGTTCCCGCGGGTCATTGCCATTGACGGCTACCGGTTGGAGATGAAGCCGGAAGGGCACGTGGTGATCATTATCAACGATGACAAGCCCGGCGTGGTGGGGAAGTACGGGAGCATCTTCGGAGACAGCAGCATCAACATCGCGGACATGACGTTTTCAAGAAAGCTCAAGTCCGGGCTGGCCCTGGTCGGAATCAACCTCGACCAGGCCCCATCGGAACGAGTGGTGGCAGATATCCGCAACTTGAAATTCGTCAACGCGGTCTACTACCTGAATCTGCCCGAACTGCCCCGCGAAGAGCAGGAAGAATAAGCCGCCGCTGGACAAAGCTTCACTTGGGTTTGCCCGGCCAGTCGAGAACCGCGCCGGTGTCGGCGCTGGTGGCGTGTGCGGCGTAGCGACCGAGTGCGCCGTGGGTGATCTGCGGCCGGCGAGGCCTGTATCGCTTGCGCCTGCGGGCGAATTCGGCCTTGCTGACCCGCGCGTTGAGCTTGCGGGCGGGGACGTCTATGTCGATGATGTCGCCGTTCTTCAGCAGGCCTATCTCGCCGCCGGCGGCTGCCTCCGGGGCGATGTGGCCTATGCTCGGCCCGCTCGTGCCCCCGCTGAAGCGCCCGTCGGTCAGCAGGAAGCATTCCTTGTACAGGCCCATGCCCTTGACGTAGCTGGTGGGCGCAAGCATCTCCTGCATGCCGGGTCCGCCTTTGGGGCCCTCGTTGCGGATGACCACCACGTCGCCGCCTTTGACCTTGCCGCCCAGGATGATCCGGCAGGCGTCTTCCTGGCTTTCGCAGATGACGGCCCGGCCCGTGAACTTGTGCATCTTCGGATCCAGGCCGGACTGCTTCAGCACCGACCCCTTGCGGGCGATGTTGCCGTAGAGAATCACCAGTGCGCCTTCCTTCGTGAAGGCCTTCTCGAGCGGACGGATGACGTCATACGCGTTGAGCCGCCCGGGGTTTCTCGTCCGCAGCTTCCTGGGCTTCTTGCCCAGATACATGGCCCGCACCTGCTCCAGGGTGCGCCCGGTGGTCTTTGATCCCTCGCGGTACATCGTCTTGGCGGCCGCCGGCACTTTCCTGCTGCGCACCGAGTAGTTGTCGATGTTCTTCCTGACAGTCCGTCCGGTAACGGTCATGCAGCCGGCGTTTATCGTCCGGGGCTTATCCCGCCAGAGCTGGCCCATGATTGTGTGGATTCCGCCGGCGCGGTGGCAGTCCTGCATGTGGTAGATGCGCCCCTCGGGCGTTTGGGAGGGAGCGATGCGGCAGATGTTGGGCGTCCGCTTCGAGATCCGCTCGATGTCCTTCAGGCCGAAACGGATGCCCGCTTCGCTGGCCATAGCCAGCAGGTGCAGGATAGTGTTGCTGGAGCCGCCCATGGCCGTGTCTATCGCCATGGCGTTCTCGAACGCCCGCTTGGTCATGATGTTGCGGGGCAGAAGGGGATAGGACTTTCTGCACCCGCCGGAGGTCCAGGCCTTTGCCATGGTCACTATGCGTTCGGCGGCGGCTGCGGACAGGGCCACCCTGGCAGGGCTGGTCGCAAGGCAGGTGCCGTTACCCGGCAGGGCGATGCCGATGGCCTCGCAGAGGCAGTTCATGCTGTTGGCGGTGAACATTCCGCTGCACGATCCGCACGTGGGGCAGGTGCTATTCTCGTATTCCTTGACCTGCCGGGCGGACATCTTGCCGACCTTCTGCTGCGCGACGGCCAAGAACTGGTCGACAAGATCGACATCGCGCCCCGCAACGCGGCCGGCCTCCATCGTTCCGCCGGACAGGAAGATTGTTGGAATGTTGAGTCGCAGAGCGGCCATCAGCATTCCCGGTATTATCTTGTCGCAGTTCGGGATGCATATCATCGCATCGAACTGGTGTGCCTCGACCATCGACTCCACGCAGTCGGCTATCAGCTCGCGTGAGGCCAGCGAGTACTTCATGCCGTAGTGCCCCATGGCGATGCCGTCGCAGATGGCGATAGTGTTGAAGAGGATGGGCGTGGCGCCGGCGGCGCGGATACGCCCCTTGACGTACCGGCCCACGGCATCGAGGTGGACGTGGCCCGGGACCACGTCGGTATAGCTGTTCACTACGGCAACGAAGGGGCGGCGGATGTCTGCGTCGTTCAGGCCGGTGGCCTTCAGCAGGCTGCGGTGAGGGCCGCGCTCGGGCCCTTTCTTGACGTTGTCGCTGCGCATCATCCGGTTCTCCAGGATCGCTGCCGCGGCTCTATTTGCTGTTGTTGTCCAGGTAGCTCGCGGCGTCGTGCATGGTGGGGAATCCCTCGATGGCCGTCAGGACGTAGTTCTTTGTGGAGTTGTCGCGCAGAGGGCGGATCTTGATGAACTCAGGGTCGTGGGACAGCTCGCGGAGGTCCTCCAGCCCGTTATAGGCAATGAGCCCGCAGTACTGCTGCGCGCAGTTGCCCATGTAGATCATGCGCGTCAGCCCGTACAGCAGGACCTTTGCCCCGAAGCGATCCAGGATCGGCTGAACCCGGCGCAGGTACTCGGCGTATTGCTTCTCGCTGCCCTCGATTATGTCGAACAGATTCAATACTACGACCACAGGCCCGTCTCCGTCAGTTCACCAGAACCTCAAAAACAGGACAACAAAGTACGCTGGCCCGCCGAGATTTACAAGGGGCGGGATCACACTGTTGCCCGGAAGGGCACTTGGCCGATAAGTACCGATGAGCAGGGATGGGCGTGCGCTCAGCCATCCGGCCGTACCCGAACGCCTGAACAGCCTGATTCTGAAGGCGGGGAGGTGGATATGACTCGAAAATGGATTTATGTGACAGTTGGGACCGTGACGCTGCTGATCGTGGGATGCAACGGAGGCAGCCAGATCATCGACACCAGCGGTGGGGCGCCCAGAGAGGTGGGCTCGTACCCTGGCCTGATCGCGGTCTCCAAGCCGTACGTGCCTGACGTGCCGGTGCCGCTGGACTTCAAGCAGGTTGAGAAGAAGAGCATCGACTTCGGCGCGGGGTCGGCCCGCTACGTGCACCACGTGTACAAGGGCAAGGCCGACAAGTGGGACGTCAGGAGATTCTACGAGAAGCAGATGCCGATCAACCGCTGGTCGCTTGTGACCTATATGAACGCCGGCGGGGAGATTTCCCTGGACTACGAGAAGGGCAACGAGCGATGCCGCGTGGTCGTTACCGACGGCGACTGGCTTTATCGCTGCCGGGTGATCGTGCGGCTGTGGACCAGCGGACCGATTGTGGCTAAGAGCCCCAGGAAGAAGACCTCGTAACGCCATTCGTCCTTCCGGCAGACCGCCGCTTGCCGGCATGGCCGCCCAGGCCAGCCACCATCTCCAGACTGTCTCATCGTTAGACCTATTGTGGGTGTGTCACCTTTTCTATGGACGCTTCCATGCTTGCCGCGGATCTGGTAGAATCTTCATCCACGGCAGCAGGGCCCGGCCCGCCGCCTGACGTGATTACAACGGCTATACAGAGGAATTCATGAAAGCACGACGGCGTCACGAACTTCAGGAGAACGTCCTGTCCGGCGAATTGGGCAAGGTGGTCGCCTTCTTCCGGAAATACAGCACGTATATAGTCTGGGGTGTGGCGATTGCGGCCTTTGTGCTGCTTGTGACCACCTACAGCATGAGCAAGAGCCGGGAACGCCACCGGAGCATTCACGCCCGCTACAACCGGGCCACGACCGACCAGACCATCAAGCTTGACGAGCGTCTCAAGGACCTTGAGGCCTTGTCTGAACAGGACACCGACAGCGGCATAGCCGCCCTGGCGTGCGTGGCCGTTGGCGATCACAGCGCGGCGCGGCTGGCGACGGCGGCGGTGTTGACGACTGCCGCCGACCGAAAGCGTTACCGCGATCAGGCCGAAACCTATTATCGCAAGGCAATAGGCGGATTCGCCGACCGCCCCGTGATCGTAGGGCGGGCCCATCTGGGCTTGGCCATCATGGCTGAGACCCGGCGGGATTTCGACGCCGCCGAGGCAGAGTATCGGGCGGTGCTTGCCATACGCGATCTGCAGGCCGGCCCCCTGGCCGACGCTGCCGCCAAGGGTCTGGAAACCCTTGATGAGCTGAGGACGCCGGTGGCGATGGCCACGACGGCGCCGGCGCCCCGGAAGAAGGAAGAGCCGTAGAAGAAGAGACGGCCACGGATGGCCGAGGAATGGCTCTTGAACTTCTGCGAGTTTTTTGTGCCAGAAGGCATTTACAACGTGAAGATTGGCGGATATCTTCTGCATTTTGAGTATAGGCCACGGGCGGCGCCGCTGAGACGGGCCGTCCACTAACAGGTTCACTAACCTCTGGGAGGTAGTTCGGCATGGCAGACATGCAGGCACTGGCAGAAGCCCTCATAAAGGGCGACAGAGACCAAGTGGTGGAGATGACGACCCAGGCGCTGGGTGAAGGCGTCGCACCAGGGACAATCCTCGAAGAGGGCCTGATAGCGGGAATGGACGTGGTCGGCAAGCGATTCAAGGCCAACGAGATCTACGTGCCCGAGGTGCTCATCGCCGCCCGTGCGATGAACGCCGGCATGGATATCCTCGAGCCCAAGCTGGCTGAAGCGGGCGTTAAGCCTCTGGCCACGGTCGTGCTCGGTACGGTCAAAGGCGACCTGCACGACATCGGCAAGAACCTGGTCGGCATGATGCTGAAGGGTGCAGGGATGAAGGTCGTCGATGTCGGCACCGACGTCACGGCGGAAAAGTTCGTCGAGGCCTGCAAGGCCGAGAGCGCCCAGGTTTGCGCCATGAGCGCGCTGCTGACCACCACCATGCCGCAGATGGGCGACGTGGTGAAGGCGGTCAAAGAGGCGGGCGTCTCCGTCAAGACCATGATCGGCGGCGCACCGGTAACCCAGAACTACTGCGACGAGATCGGCGCCGACGGCTATGCCGCCGATGCGGCCAGCGCTGCTGACGTGGCCAAGTCCATGATCTAGACGACGCGCTGCGGATTCCGGTGAGTCCGCGACTCGCTTGACGCGGCGAACCGCTCGCAATAGGTGCCGGCGGTGCTGCGCAAGCCATCTCTTGAGTTCTCGTGTATAATAGCACCTGATGAGCGAACCAGACGACAAGGCAAGCCACAGCCCCTCTGCCGCCAGTGAGCTTGACGGCACGGAGGCAGTTGAGACACCGGTAGCCGCGGAGGAAGACGGCCTGGAGCACCTGCGGATCGAGATCCGCCGGACTCGGACTAACTGCCGGCTCGACAAGTATCTTGCCCATCGCCTGGGCAAGAGCGTGACCACTCGCAGTGCGCTGCAGCGCTACATCAGGGATGGGAACGTCACGGTCAACGGCTTGGAGGTGAAACCAAGCCACATTATTCACGCCGGCGACGTGATCGACATGATGCTGCCCGAGGCCAAGCCGACCGAAATTCCTCCGGAGGACATTCCGCTGGACGTGGTCTATGAGGATGACGACCTTATGGCGATCAGCAAGCAGGCGGGTCTGATTGTTCACCCCGCCCGCGGCAACTGGACCGGCACGCTGGTCAATGCGCTATCACATTACTTCCAGCGGACTTGGCGCGACATCGGCGACCTGCCCACCAGCGGCGACGTCTTCCGCCCCGGCATAGTCCACCGCCTGGACCGCGACACCACGGGCATCATGCTCGTGGCAAAGAGCGAGCTTGCCCTCTGGCGGCTGGGGTGGCAGTTCGAGCATCGCAAGGTCCGCAAGACCTACGCGGCCATCGTGCACGGCCTCGTGGAGCTGGATGAAGACGTCATCGACATGCCGATAGGAAGGCACGCGAAGATCCGCGAGAAGTACTCCGTGCACCGGCTGACGGGCAAGCCGTATCCGGGCACCACCAAGGAGGCGGTTACGCGATACAAGGTCCTGCAGCGGATTGCCGACGTGGGGAAGATCAACGCGGCCTTTACGCTGGTCGAGCTGCATCCCAAAACGGGGCGGACGCACCAGCTGCGAGTGCACATGAGTCACATGGGTCATCCTATTGTGGCTGACAGCATGTACGGCGGCGGGCCGCTCTATCGCAGCATGCTCGAAGGGCACGGGGACACGGCCGAGGGGCCGCTCATGACCCGCCAGGCCCTGCACGCACAGAGCATAAGCTTCCACCACCCGCGAACCGAGCAGGACATGACCCTCAGCGCCGACTGGGCTGAAGACTTCACCGAGACGTTGAACGAGTTGCAGCGGATGGCCGGTGATGTATAATACCGGGAGCCGGGCGATTAGCTCAGTTGGCTAGAGCGCGCGGATCACACCCGCGAGGCCACAGGTTCGAGTCCTGTATCGCCCATGAAGGTAACCGCAAGCGCCTCCAGAGGCCCGGCGGCCGGGGTATGAAGGCGGTGAATCCCACTGGCCTTCCCGCTCGAAAAGCTGGGGCATCTGGCCGGCCGGCTCTAATCGAGTGGGGGTGCTGCTGCGAACGGGCGGCTCCCGGGCGAGGCCCGGAGCCATTGTCGGCGGCCTAAGCGAGAAGGAGATAATCATGACTGCGAACCGTGGGTCCTACGCTGCAGCTTTCGCACTGGCAGCGGGCGTGTGTCTTATCGCGAGCATCTCATCCGCACAGTCCACGCAGCCGGCGGGCGGGGAGGGCCTGGCGCCCATGATTCCCTCAGAGGCGTTTTTCTACATTGAGCGCCGGGGGCATCAGGCGGTGCGTGAGGTGTTCAAGGCCTCCAACCTGGGCAAGATGGCCGCCGACGACGCGATCAAGCAGTTCGTGAATGACACGCGCGTCCGCATCGAGCAGATGATCGCCAAGGGTATGTTCGATGTGGAGAGCGCCGAGGAGGTCGCGAAGTACCAGAAGATGCTTCACGACGTGCTCAGGCCGATCTGGCACAACCCGTCGGCGATGTACCTGGTGATGGACAAGAACTTCGAGAACTCGCCTGGGGTGGGGTTCATCTGTGTTACGGGCAAGCATCGCGACAGTTGCAGGGAGTCGCTGACCGCCATGATGAAGGTGGACGTGGGCGGCCAGGACGAGCAGGGCAAGCGCCACATCTTCACCTACAAGAAGGGCAGCACCATTTGGCAGGGGGTGGCCAGCCACCACAAGGAGTTCAAGCTCCCCAAAGACCCAAAGAAGCTCGTCGCCGCGCTGAACGACAAGAAGGTCTTCATGACATGCTGGCTGAACGACATCCTGCTGATCGCGATGAAGCTGCCCGCGGCCGACGCCATGAGCCGCATGCTCTCCCTGACAAAGCCCGCCAAGGGCAAGGACGCTGACGGGAACTTCCAAATGGTGATGAAAAAGACGGCCCTGAAGGACTGGGCCTTCCGGTGGTACCTGGACGCAGAGGCCATTCGCAAGGCGTCCAAGGCCGGCAAGAAGGAAGACTTTGGCCCGCCCACTGAGATATTCAGCGCGCTGGGCGTAGACGCCGTCCGCGCCGTCGGCGGAACCGAGGGCTACGCGGACAACGTCTATGCGAGGAAGACCTATGTTTACGCCCCGGGGGGCAAAGGCGGGCTTATACGGGCCTTGAAGAGGGGCGGCTCCTATGAAAAGGCTCTGGCCATGATCCCCGACACGTCCGGTATGTTCCTGGCCGCCCAGTTCGACAGGACTGCGATAGTCAGCGTGATCCAGCAGTTGGTCAAGGCCCAGGCGGGTAGCAAGTCGCGGGCGGAGGAGAGGCGGATCCAACTGATCGAACGGCAGGAGGAGGTCGAAAGAAAAGAGGCCGCGGAGGCCAAGAAAGAGGTGGGGGAGGCCAAAGGCAAGGCGGAGATGAAGGAGGTGCGGCTGCAAATGGTGAAAGAGATCGTGGACGAGGCGACCACGAAGCCCGGGACGAAGCGCGCCCTGCCCGTACCCAACGGTGTGCCGCTGGTCGCGACGCGCCCCGCCAGCGCCCCGGCGACCCAGATCTCCGAAGGCGGGCGAAAGATCGTGGCGCAGATCAAGGCGCTGGTGGAGGCGTCGGACGGCAATGTGGGAATCTTCATGGCGGGAGCCCAGGGCGCCGGGGCCGCGCCAATGATGGGGGCAATGATGATGGGCGGCCCGTCGGTCGGCGTGGTGCTTGGCCTGAAGGACCGCGACAAGGCCATCAAGGCTATCGACGAGCTGATCAAGCTCCGAGCGGCCGCTGAAGACGAGGATGAGGACGAGGACGAGGATATACCTATGGAGATGCGGTCCAAGAAGCCGAAATCGTATCGAGGCGTCTCCTTCCACTACTTCGGCGAGATGCTCCGCATGGCGGTTCTGAAGGATCGGGTCGTGATTGCCCTGTCGGACGATGCGGCCAAGTTGGCCATCGACGCGGCGCTGGACAAGTGCGGCGGCTTTCCCGCCGACAGCAAGGCCCAGCCCGTGGCCAAGCTCTGCGGCAAGGGCCCCGGAATCTTCTACATGGACCTCAGCGGGACGGTCAAGTCGTTCTGGCCGATGCTGATGATGATGGCCGAGAAGTCGCCCGACGATATCCCCCTGGCGTCGCTGCCGTCGACCGCGAAGATGGCCCGAATGCTCGGGCCGGAGATTGCCGTCTTTCAGCCGGATGCCGACGGCGTGCTGATGAACTCACGAGGCAAGATTCCTTTTGCTACGAAGTTCATGCTTGTGTATCCGATAGCGATCTTCGGATTAATGTTCATGCTGTGACATCAGCAGGCGTTGCGGCGATGGTGGAAGAGGCACTTGGGCCTCGGGCGAACCTACAGGGCGGCTCATGGCGTCACAGATTACATCGGCTCGGGCGGTGCCGTGGCTCACATTGGCGGCTGCGGCGCTTCTGAGCATCTCAGCAGCCGGTCCGCAAAGCGCCGGTGCGGCCGAGGCCTCAACAAGGCCCTCGGGGATCATACTGGTCAACGCGGACGAGGAAATGGCGGGGTTTGTGGCGCAGGCCGGCAAGCTGGTGGCCGCCGGCTCGTACGACCGGGCGATTGAGATCCTTCAGGCGCTCCATGTCAAATCTGAGCACGATCTGGTGGCCGTGGACGGCTTGCGGTATGTGCCGCTGAGCGTCAAGGTCAATGAGCTGATCGGCAAGATGGGTCCGGAGGGCCAGGAGCTGTATCGCCGCCTATACGACCACGAGGCCCGCGTGATCTACAACAGGGCCCTGAAGACAGGTAATGCGGGGCTGCTTCGCGACGTGGCCCGCCGCTATCGCCACACCAGCTACGGGGCCGCGGCGCTGGAGCAACTCGGCGCGGTCTGTTTCGACAGAGGACGGTTCGCCCGGGCGGCGTACTACTGGTGGCAGACCTTGCCGCTGAGAACAGACGCCGAGCACAAGGCGGGCCTTCTGGCCCGGATCGCCACCGCGCAGCATCTTGCCGGCGACGCCAAAGGGGCCCGGGCCACGGCCGACCTGCTCAAGCAGCGATTCGCCCAGACGGCTTGTCGAATCGCCGGGCGGGTGCAGAAGGCAGGCGACTTTGTTGACCGTATGCTGAAGCAGGCCCCGCCGGCGCGGGCGGGCCCGGGGGTATTGAAGAACTGGCCGGGGTTGGGGGGCCTGCCCGACGGGCTTGGCAGTATGCCCGACAGCAACGTGGTTCTGGCGGCGCGGTGGCGGAACCCCGCGACGCAGCCGGCCTCCTCAGAAAAGCCGTCACGCCCGAAGCTCGTGGCGTGGGGGGCACAGGGATCGCAGAAGGACCTCTCGATCCGCCTGCTCAAAGGGCATGTGACGGCCAAACGGTTGCGGTACGCCAGTGCGAAAAGGGCACGGCTGGCTCCGATGGTGCACCCGCTCATTCTGGACGACAGGGTCATCTATCGCACCGACAGGGCCGTGGTTGTGTGTGATATGCTGACCGGCGAAACCCTCTGGTCGACGAAGAGCCGCTTTCCTCTCTGGGCGGCCGGAATGAACCCCGACTCCTACTACTTCCGCTACCTCTTCTACTCCGGGGGCGCCCCGGGCGACAGGGGGCTGTATCTGCTCACGGTTGGGGGCGGAAAGATATTTGTGCGCCATGCCTTGACGCCTCAAACCGGCGTCGAGTCGCCCATCGCCATACGCCGGATCAACCGCCGGGGCCGGTTCGACAGCGGTAAGCCCGGTCCGACTTCCGCCCTTGCCGCGATTGACGCCACACCCGGGCGCCTGGGCAAGTTGATCTGGCAGGTCGGGAGCGGTCGTGGTGATGACGAGGTAGTCCGGGGGGGCAAGTTCGCTTCGGCCCCAACCTATGCGTCGGGGCGGTTGTACGTGCTCGTGACGTACATCCAGCAGTATTTCATGGTCTGCCTGAACGCCGAAACGGGCGCGACTATCTGGAAGTCGCCGATTTGCCAGACGCCTGTCACCTCGAACCGGTACGGGCGCTACACCGGCGCGCTTGAACGGTGCAGTCCGCCGGCCCTGGCCGGTGGCAGGGTGTTCGCGCTGCCCAACGTCGGCGCCATTGTCGCAATCGACGCCGAAACAGGCTGGCCACTGTGGGCCTATCAGTACGAGAGCCGGCTCAATCGCGCCGCGTCCTACTCGCGGTGGATTGGCCCGTATGGAATCGACCAGGGAGGCACGAGACCCCTGAATCCCGTTGTGGTGATGGGGCGGCGAGTGATCTGCCTGCCTGCCGACAGCCGGCAGCTGGTTGCCCTGGCGGTGGAGGACGGCAAGTGGGCTTGGCCGACCCCTGCCAAACGTTGCGACCAGCGACACCTGAGCGCCATCGGCGCCGATCGTCTACTTCTTAGCGGGCCGGGCCTGGTGGTGCTCTCGGCCGACGACGGACGGGAGTTGGCCAGACCCGCCGGCGCAAAGGGCGTGGCCGGCCGCCCGGCCGTTACGCAAAGCCAGGTGCTTGCAAGCGGGCAGGGGACGCTGTTTCGGATGGACCTGAAGACCTATGGGCTTTCGCAGAGCGAGCTTGTGGATCCGGATGGGCTGCTGGGCAACCTGGTCAGCACGAGAGATGCGCTCATTGCGGCTAATTCCGCCGGCGTCTGCGCGTACTTCAGCTTTGAAGTGGCCCGAAAGAAAATCGACGAGCGCATCGCTCGCGCTAAGGACGAGAAACGCACGCAGCTCATCTTCAAGCGAGGCCAGCTCGCCTACTACGCGGGGGAGTTCGACCAGGCCCTGGCCGACCTGACCGCATGCGCAAGGGCGGCTGACCAGACCAGGGACGACGCCCTGTCCGGGCGCGCCAAGGTCTGGATCACCCGCACGCACGTGGCCCTGGGCAATCAGGCCGACAACGACCGGGATATGCTCGAGCGGTTCCGCCAGGCGCGGCGAACGGCGGCCAACACCGACCAGGAGGCCCACGTCTTGCTGCGGCTGGCCAAGGCTTGCCAGAAGAGCGGCGACCACACTGCGGCGGCTGCCGCCGCGCAGGAGATATTTGAGAAGTTCCCCAATATGCAGCTCGCGGATGTTCCCATCGGCGCGGAGGCCAACAGGCAACTGAACTTCGAGCAGGTTGCCGACCGCAGCGACGCCAAACCACTGGCCCGTAAGTTCATCGCAAGGCTCATCGCCCTTCACGGACAGAGCGTCTACGCCGACTTCGACGCGAAGGCTGGGGCCGAATTCAAAGCCGCCCGCGACTCCCGCGATGCAACCAAGCTGCACGTCATTGTGCGGCGCTGGCCGAACAGCCTCTGGGCCGACGACGCCTTGTACGCCGCCGCGGAGCTCGATTATCTGGCGGCCGAAAAGCAGACCGGCGACGAGGCTGAGGAAACGTTGGGACGCGTGGGCTCGGCGCTGTCTGATCTGGCGGGTATGTCGAAGAGCCCTCTGCGGGTGCCGGCCATCGCGGCCCTGGCGGCGATCCATGCCCGCAGGGGCAGCAGGGCGGTCGCGGGGTACGTGGCCCGGGGGGTGCGCGACGAGCCGAAGGACACGCCGGTGAGCTTTGCCGACATCGAGGCGACGCTGGGCCAGATCCTGGAGTTCGTGCGCACCGGCAAGATGCCCACCACGGCGCCGGCGACGGCGCCCGCTACGGCCCCGGCCACTTCGCGGGCTGCGGGCTGACCGCCCAAGCCCTACGGCCGGGGGATGATCGGGGCGGTCTTGCAGCGCGGGCGGATCGGCAGGTCCTGCACGCCGGGGAACGTCGGGTCGGGGATCGCCCGGACGTCTTCATCGCCGCGGTAGGGGCAGTTGGCGTCGACCCAGCCGATCAGCATCCGCAGGCTTTCCGGGTCGACCTTCACCTTGTTGTGCTTGCCGCTGGAGGCGATATCGATGAGTTTGCTGGTGTAGGACAGGTACTTCATGGGGCGGAACGTCACGTAGCTGCGCGGGTCGCTGTGACCGAAGTTCTCACAAAGCAGCGCCCCGGCGATGCTCATCTTGTCTTTCCTGAAGTACGTTCGGCGCTGCCCGTCGGCCCCGACCAGCGTTGGGTAGGGCTCCTTGAAAGGCCCGTAGCCGCGTCGGAGTGTCAGGTCGAGCTTCTTGCGGCCCTTGCCCGCGCCCTGGTGGCATTTCCCACAGTACTTATCCAGGATCGGCTGGATCATCCGCTCGTAGCTAAGGCTGCGCGTGCCCCACGGCGGGGGTTTAAGATGCGAGGGTTCCCGGCGGGCGGCCACACCTGCGCGGTTAGCAGGCGAGATGCTGTGCGTCTCGTGGCAGCCGACACACCCGCGGGTCTCGCCCGGCATAACGCCTGTGAACGACCGCATGGTCTGCAGCGCGCGGAAGCCCTCATCGAGCAGTTGGAAGTGCAGTGTCTTGCCGGCGGGCACCTCAAAGTTGACCGACCCGTCCGGCTCGACCGGCACGGTGCCGAGTATCCGCCGCACGCCGTCGGCCTGCACCAGAGAAGTCCGCGGGCCTCCGAACCCGCTGTCGCGCCCCCACAGAGAGTACGTCCGGGCGTCCATCTGGATCACACGGAGGTACTTGACCCTGCCCTTGGGCAGGTCGGGCACGTTTGCATACACGTCGGCACTGTAGAGGATGCCGGGTTTGGGCGGCTGGCGGTTCTTGCCCGTGCCCGGCCAGGCCACGCGGTCCGTGTGAGTCGGCGGGCGCCGCCGGGCCTTGACCGGCATGGCGTGCCAGACGTTGTAGGCCCCCTCGTAGATCAATTCGCGGTTGCCGCTTATGTCCATCAGGTACAGGCGGAACTTGGCCATCCGCCCGGGCTGGCGGGCCGATACCAGGAAGTCCTCCTCAGACAGCGGATACGGCGTCTTGTAGGCTCCGAACCTCCCGGCGGTGTGGTAGTTGGGCGATTCGATCGGGTCCAGCGGCGGGCGCCCGCATTCAGGCCAAGGCATTTCCGCCGTCACCTTCGTCAGACCGTGCGGGAAGTTGTACCCCTTGCGCGTATCGATGATCCCGATCGAGCCGGCGAACCAGTCGTGGTGGGCCAGTCCGGTGAACATGACGCGGGTTGAGCCGGGGATCGGCCTTGCCTCGGCCAGGTGGTCGGGCCAGACGCTCTGGTTGCCCCAGAAGGTCGCAACGTTCGTGCCGTCCTGGTTGACTGTCCAGAGGCTCTGGATGCGCCAGAGGGCCTTGTCGTGATATTCCCATCGCGAGTAGATCACGCGCCCGTCGTTCAGCAGGGTGGGGCACCAGTCGGGCTCGTTGTTGCGGCTTATCAGGTAGACGTTGCCGCCGTCGGCATCGCACCGGGCCAGCACGTAGCAATACGTGTACGGCATGCAGCGGTTGAACGTGTTGCACCGCGTGGTGCTGAACATGATCTTCCCGCCGGGCAGGTAGATCGGGTCGATGTCGTCATAGTCGCCGGACGTCAGCTGCTTCAGGCCGGTCCCGTCGAGGTTGATCTCATAGAGGTGGAAGCTCTTTTCATCGTGCGGCTTGGCGCAGAACAGGACCTTCTTGCCGTCGAAGGACAGGTCCGGGCGCCAGAAGCTCGCCGGCCTGGTGAAGGCCAGCTTGCGGATCTTTCCGCCGGGGTGCAGGCCGTCCAGCACGATCAGCCGCCCGCCGGGCACGGCCATCATCCCGTCGCGATGGCGGGCCTGATGCGGCCATTCGCGGCCCTGCGGATACGGATTGTCAATGAACAGCATCTGCGTGAAATCGACCACCGGATTCTTAAGCATGATCCGTCGCTTAACGCGGCGGACGGCGAGGTAAAGCTCCTTGCCCTTGGCGCTGACCGCGGGGACAGCCGGGTTCTTGCCCTGCGGCAGCTTGCTCGTGTCGTACAGCGACTTTATCTGCTTTTGGGAGAGGGGGCGGTCGAACACGCAGACCTCGTCGAGCGGGCCGGTGAAGCGGCTTGCGCCGGTGCTCAGCCCGCGCCCGCCGATCGTCACGGGGCTGACGGGCGCGACGCTCTTGGTGCCCACGAACTTCTTCGCCCCGTCCACCTTGCCGTCCACGAAGACCGATATCTGCTTGTCGTCCACGACCTGGGCGACGTGATGCCATCGGCCGTCGTTGACCTTGGTCTTTCCGTCGATCACGTTGCCGCTGCGGTCGGTCCAGTGATGGCCGCGGATCACGCCGCGATAGCTCATCAGGAGAAAGTGGCCTTTGGCCGTGCCGTTGCCGAGGATGTCGGCCTGGCCGGAGGTGGTCTTGATCCAGGCGGTGATGGTGTAGTTGCCCTTGGCAATGGAGGCGAGTCTCCTGCCAGTGTGGATGATCGCGGCCCCGTGCAGGTCGATGGCGCTGCCGAAGATGCCGCCGACAAACTCCGCCCGGCCTCTGAGCTCATTGATGCGCCCCTGGCCGACCGAAGGCTTGATCCGTTCGCCCTTGGGGCCGTCAAACGTCCAGCGTGCGATCAGGCCGTCGGGAAGCTTGAAGCCCGCGGGCACGGGCCGGCCGGCCGCCGGCACGGGGGTCGGGGCCGGTGCAATACCGTGGCGCTGCTCAAGCAGCTTCAGCTCGCGAAGTTCGGCTGCCAGGGATGGCGTTGCCGGGTCCTTGGCGAGCCTCTTGGCCAATTCCCTCGCCCATGCGATTTCCTGGCGTGCGCGTTGCGCCAGGGGTTTGCCCTCAGCCTGGAAGATCCAGTCCTTTTCCAGGACAGCCGCGCCCTCGGCGGGCGTGAGTGTACGTGTCTGCGGCTCGGTGGGCTCTACCGGGGGGGCGGGGGCGTGTGCGCCATAGACGCCTCCCCACTTGCGCGGCTTGAAAGGCTTTGCAGCGGGCTTCTTTACTTCGGCGATGGGCTTTGCGGCCAGAAGCAGGCCGGTCAGGATAAGCGCCAAAACGACGACGGTCGCCGCACGAGCTAACTGCTTCATTTCGCCATCTCCCTTACTGCACGTAAGAACTAGTATATGCGTGATATCGGCAGTTGTCAAAGCATCGAAGACAGGTCAGGGCCGCTCAAATATCTTAGGAGATTGGCGCAGGCTTTTCCGATTATACAGATGGATTCATCATACCTAATACGCCCACCGGGGGGTGGACAGGAACCGGAACGATGCGTTTCACGCCTGCATCGGTTTTCGTCAGCGCGTTGTACATAGCCGTGAGCACGGCCCACACCGACCTCCCCAGACTTGGCAAGAAACTCCCGCCCGCCAAGCAAACACTCGAAGGAGAGAAAAGATGATCTCCAAGTGCATGCGCCCGAAATCATTGCTGCGGATTCAAACGCCCGGGGCGGCGCCGACCGGCGTCACACCCGCATTCGAGGCGTTGGAGCCGCGCCTGCTGCTGTCGGGCGATAACCTGATAGGCTTGAGCGAATACATGGTCTACCCGCAGACGCATTACGGCTACGCGGGCCAGGTGAACTACGACGCCCAGACGGACTCCTTCGCCAGCGACGCGACGCCGTACCTTTGGATCGGCCCGGGTGCCCAGAGCTGGAGCCTGATCCAACCCCACGGAATACTCGCGGAGGTGGCCGTAAGCCCCGGCGGCGAGTGGGGCGACGAGAAGTTCTATATCCCCCTCGACGATACGCACTACATGTGCAGGAAGGTTTCCCAGACGCAGTTCGACGCCCTGGGAACAACTGCCAGCGGTGAGATCGGCACGCCCCCGGCTTACTACATTCCTGATGGCAGCCCGAACGTCTTCTACCTCATGTTCGAAGAGTCGCCCGGCTTCTACCCGCCCCAGAGCGACCGCGATTTCAACGACGCCGTGGTGAAGGTTGAGCTCCACGGCGGAACGGCCACTCTTACCCCGTGGGACCTTCCCGGCTCGCCCTACAACATGTTCCTGGTTGACCCGATCACTCACGACGATTTGTCGAACCCGTCCGATCCTCAGCCGATCCCGCAGTGGGGGGATACGGCCCAGCCGACATTAGTCACCGGGACCAACACCAGGTCCTTCGATCTGCAGTTGCAGGTGGACGATTCCGGAAACTTGATCGGTGGTACGCCCGGAGACGACCTGAGGATTTTCGGCATGGTCGACACGGCCGATAACGGCACACTTTCCGGCGTGCTCCTGACGGGCGAGATACTGGACTTCGGCTACTACGATCACGGCTCAACCTACGAGGAGTTCGACTTCCTGTTTCAGCCGACCGGCGGCGCGCTGATGCCTTACTTTGGGACCATGAAGGGCGGCCTGTACATGATGAGCTACGGCTCGGACTTCACGGGCGACTTCACCACCAACTTCAGCGGCACTACCTTCGGCTATCTGGGGCCGGTGGAGCGGCCCGCGATCAGCATGGATAAGTTCGTACGCGTCGAGACGGTCACGGATGAGGGTCCTGGGTCGAGGACGTACAACCCGCGCACGCCGGTAACGCTGACGTTCGACTACACCGGCGGCGGCGAGGACGCGACCGATACCTACCAGCGATGGAACCAGTATTCGGTGGGCGGCGACCCGGACGACGCGCCCGTGGTCGACATCATCGCCAGCAGCAAGGCCAAGTTCGAGAACGTCCTCCCGGAGAACACCTACTACAGCGGGCAGGTTACCCTCGGCGAGCAGTTCGTGGTGGCCGTCGATAACGCCGCCACCTCGTATTCGAGCACGAGCACAAGCCAACACACCCCCAACCTCTTCAAGCCGGATACCTACATATACATCCTCGATCACGCCACCGGCGAGGTCCTGCAGAGCATCAAGTATCACACGTCCGGCTCCGAGCCGATCGTTGCCGGCGACGTGATCGGCGGCCTCACGCTTACGGGCTTTTCGTTCCCCGATGGGAAGGGCGCCAAGGTCGGCCAGGAACCGCCGGAGATAACCTACGGCGACGATGCCGACGAAGGCCCCGGGATGCAAGTGTTCGTCGGCGACTCGGTCACGTGGACCTACGTGGTGAGCAACCCCGGCGACGTCCCGCTTGCCAACGTAACTGTTGCCGACGACAACGCAACGCCCGGTGACACCGGCGATGACTTCGAGGCCGCGCCCATCATGGAAAGCGGCTTCAATGTCGGCGATACCAACATGGACGGCCTCCTTGATATGGACGAGACGTGGCTGTTTCGGTTCTGGGACGTCGTCAGCACGGAAGGCCAGTTCGTGAACACCGGCAAGGCCGCCGGCTATTATGCCGCGAGGAACCTGTGGGTCGAGTTCGAGGATCCGGCCCATTACGAGGTTACGATGCCGGCGATCGACGTAGCCGCCCTCGGCCAGAGGCCGCGGGTGCTGGTCATGCGATACACGGGCGACGGACCCGACGCCACTACCCATTCACAGGATCCGGTGCACGTGAGCGTCACAGGCGATCCGAACGACAGGGCGGTTGTTCGCATCGTTGCCGCGAGCAGGGCGGACGTCAGTGACAGCAAGACCGAGATTTACTTCGACGGGGAGGTGGCCCTCGGCGACCTGTTCGCGATCGACGCCGCCGACGCCGGCGCCACCAAGCTGTCGGCCGGCATGTTCCTGTTCATCCACGACCCGGCCACCAACGAGCTGCTGCAGATGGTGACGTTCCACACGTCGTGCTCGCAGCAGATGGTGCTGGGCGACCAGTTCGGGGCAGCTGAGCTTACCGGGTACCTCGGCTGGCGCGGCAGCAGGCTCGGCCTCGTGCCCGTCGAGCTGCTCACCACCCTGTCGGGCTTCGTGTATGAGGACTTCAACGACGACAGAATGGTCGACTTCAACGAGCACGCCATCGAGAACGTCCAGGTGACCCTCACCGGCACCAACGACCGCGGCCAGGAGGTCTATCGCAGCGAGGTAACCGATGAGGACGGCGTCTACTTCTTCGATAACCTGCGGCCGGGTACGTACACCATCACGCAGGTGGCCCAGCCGGCCGGATATGACGACGGCAGCGAATGGCTCGGCACGGCCGGCGGCGTGCTCGGCAACGATGTGTTCACCGACATAAGGCTCAGGCCGTACGTTGACGGCACGAACTACAACTTCGGCGAGCGGCCGGTGGCGGGGGCTGCGGTTCAGGCGGGGCAGACGGCGACAATCGGGTTCTGGGCGGGCCGCAAGGGCCAGCAACTGCTCGAGAGGCTCAACGGCGGCGGAGAGTCGAGGCAGTTGGGCGATTGGCTTGCGGCGACGTTCCCCGACCTGTACGGCGACCTCGCGGGCAAGAAGAACATGAGTGTTGGGCAGACCTTCATATTCCTGTTCAAGCGGGCCAGGAGAAAGGATGCGCATAAGGCCGTCCTGGAGCTGGAAGCCCAGGTGATGGCTACCGCGCTGGCGGTGTACGTGACAAACTCGAACCTCGCCGGATACGTCGCCCAGGATTATGGATTTGTGGTCTCGAGCGCCGGCCTGGCCGCGGCGACGTGGAACGTGGGAAGCAGCGGTGCGGCGTTCGGGGTGGCCGACGGCACGGAGATGACCGTGATGGAGCTCCTGCTGGCTGCCAACGCGCGGGCCGAAAGGGGCGATCTGTACGACGATATGGACATGCTCCTCCGCAGCCTGGCCAACGAGGTCTTCAGGGCCATCAACGAGCTGGGCGTGTAAGGCGAGCATTGACCGCAGAAGAAGCAGACCTGCCTATCCCCAAGGGAAGGGCAGGCAGGGGCTACCTGAATACGGTCACGTGTAGCACAAAGGGGGGACTCTACGGATTGCGCGTGGCTCGCGTGCGGGCGTTTTCCGCGGGGGGGCGAAACAGCGGCCCGCGCCCGCTCTTGCCGAGCGTCACCGACACGGACCGGTCCCGAACGTTCGTGAACGAAAGCCCCACGTGGCCCCTCGGCGCCGCGCCGGCCTCGGGCCGAGGGCTGCAGGTGAGTATCTCGCGGTCTTCCAGCCACGGCTGAATGACCAGCCGCTTCAGCGGGCAGCCGCGCACGGTCACGCTCTTCTCGACCCGCTGGCCCGTCTGCCGCCTCGTGGTCCTGGCCGAGACCCATTTTGTGGTTCCGTCCAGGATGATCGGCACGCGCACTTCGACGTAGCTCCACTTTTCGGGCAGGTGGTCGCAGACGGTAAGCGTGCCGTCGGGTATCGAGTACGTCACGCCGGCCATCCGCAGAAGCAGCAGGGCCATCGCGCCGTCCCAGTTGTAGTACATGCTGCCCCACGGCTTGTACTTGGGGTCCCAGCACTCCGGGGCGACCGGGTAGCCGTAGTCCTTCACCATGCCCGCGGCGTGACCCAGCGTGCAGTATATAGCCTCGGCGTCGCGGTGGTGGCGAAACATCCCCTCGACGGCCAGCCACGTGCTGATCGTGGACACCGTGAATACGCTGTTCTTTCGCGAATCCGGCGGGCGTATCTCCAGCGGAACCGGCCCCGCGAAGCCTGTCTTGGGGTTCATCACCCAGCGGCGGACCAGGCGGTCGGCCCAATCATCCGGCATCTCCCTGGACATCATGCTCGCCAGGTGCCAGATGTCCTTGCGGTTAGCGGCCGTCCGCCCGTAATAGTCCGGAAGCGACGCCTCCCAGCCCTTCCTGAACCCCTTCACGGCAGCGGCCCGCATCGACTTCCAGTGCTTCACGTCCTCGTCCCTGCCGAGGGCGCCGGCCATCTTCGCCAGGTCGTCGATCGCGTTGATCTCGATGCCGAAGGACTTCTGCGGGCCGGTCCAGTACAGCTTGCGGTACAGGTCCCCGTACACCTGCCTGAGGAACTTCCGGTCGCCCGACTGCTCGTACTGCCGCCACGCGAACTCCACCGTCCCGACGAGGTTCATCCACACCCCCGGCGAATACCACGCGATCCCAAAGTTATCCGGGAGCGCGTTCTTGTCGTTCTTGAACGGCACCATGAACTTCCACGACAGTATGTTGCCGTGCCCGTAGGCCCACTTGTCGGCGACCCACGCCCCCATGGCCGTGTAGACCCACGAGTCCCACAGGTGAAGCCCCATGAAATTATTCACGGCCGTCTGGGTGTGCGGGTACTGCTCCCAACCCTTGCCCGTCTCCCTGAAGTACATGAAGTACAGGGACCACAAGTAGTAGTACGTCTTCACGATGCTCTCGTCGGAGCACCGGAAATATGGGATCTGCCGGTTGAGCAGGTCGTTCATGTACTTGGTCTTCGCCGCGAGGGCCGCTGGCGGGTCCGAAAGCAGCTTTCGCGCGCGTGCCACCGTCGGGCCGTACTTGTCGCCCATGGCGTAGACCAGGACCACGTCCTTGCCGGCCGCGCACTGCACCGTGAAGCTGTACACCTGCCGGCCCTCCGCGTCCCGCTTTATTGTCTGCTTGGGGCCCAGGTCCTGCGAGGCCGACACCACCACGCTCATGCCGTCATACATCAGCCTGCCCTCGACGGCGGGCGTCTTCCAGTCGGGCTTGACCATGATCGTCCCGCCCTCGGTGATGTGGATGGCGTTGTTCTTGCGGTCGTACTCCCCCCGGGCGGAGCGCTTGCGGCTGAACGGGACGGGCTTGTCGCCGTCGTGGCGGGGCAGGGGGGTGGTGTTGACGAAGCTCTGCCCCTCAAAGGTCAGCGTCACCGGCGCGCTCGGCGTGATGATCGCGCAGAGCACGTCGTCGGTGGAGATGAACTTGGTTTCCTCGATTCTGACCCCGCCGACCTCGTACACGCACACCTGCCTGTCCGGGCGCCATAGCATCTTCGACGGCTTGGGGTGGGCGTAGGCCTTGCCCTTGACCGTCACCCGGCCGTAGGCCGCGCGGACCTTCCGCCAGAACTCCCATCCCCACTTGTCGTGGCCCGTGCCGCCCTTGCCCGTTGCGATCCCGTGCCCGCGGGCCCGGCCATCACGGAACATCGGGTGCGTGAAGCCGAGGGTCTCGTGCTCCTTTATCCGCCACCGAGCGTCGGCCTGGCCGCCGACATAGTAAAGGTGATTGCCCGCCAGAAAACCGTGCTGCCTACCGGCGATGTCCCGCCCCAGCATCTTGCAGTAATCCGTGTACGGAGGGGCCGTCTCGGCGCCGAGCACGTTCAAAGGGAACAGGAGCACCAGAAAATACGGGACACGTTTCATTATTCTCAGCCGGCCGCCGCGTCTACCATGATGTCATTCTTGCGGCCTTGGCCAGCCGCTCCAGTGCATCCCCGTGATTCTTCAGTTGTTTGCGTTTGCGCTTTAACCTGTTCTCGAGCTCATGCCGTTCGGCCGTGTTGGTCGACTTCCTGATACGTTCGCGGAGGTCCTCGATCTCTTTGGTCGTGCGCTTGGCATGCTCGAGCAGCTCCTTCTTGCGGGCCGCACGCATGTCCTCGCTCTTCTCGGCATCCACCGCCTTCAGATATTCCGCCAGCTTCTTGTGAAGCTCGGCGGCCTTGTCGGGCATTGATTTCGACAGGTCATTACTCTCGCCGATATCCTTGACCAGGTTGAACAGCCGCGTCTCGCCCGTGTTGAGGTTCTTGATCAGCTTGTAATCGCCGAGCCGTATGGCCGAGGTCGGCAGGTTGCCGTACCAGGGGAAGTGGAAGATCAGTGCTTCCGTGCCGCGCTGGATCTTGCCCTTGTTGCCCTTTTCGAACAGAGGCCGGAGGCTCCCGCCATCGATGCCCTTTGGCAGGGGTTTGCGGTTGCCCACAAGATCGCTGATCGTGGGGAAGAAGTCCCAGCCTGCAATGGGCACGTCGCACCGCGTGCCGCGTTTGACGCCCGGCCCGCACACCACGGTCGGCACGCGGATGCCGCCTTCCCACAGGCTCGCCTTGCCGCCGGTCAGCGGGGCATTGCCCCTGAACCCGCTGCCGTTATCCGATGTGAAGATCACGTACGTGTTGTCGCGTATGCCGAGGTCGTCGATCTTGTCCAGCAGCATCCCGAGACCGGTATCAAGGTCTTCGATCATCGCCGCGTACAGCAGCGCCCACGCGTTCTGCGGCGGCGGCGGGTCGGCGTAATCCTGCGGGCGGCATTTCTTGCCGCGAGGGAGCTTCCTGAACTTTTCTATCGTCTTCTTCAGGGCCATATGCTGCACGTGAGCCGCGTAGTGCGAGACCTGCATGAAGAACGGGCGGCCGGCCTTGACGCACTTCGCCATGAAGGCATTGGCGCGTTTCGTCAGGCTGAAGATCCGCTTGGGGTCGTCCGGCGGGATCACCTTTCCGTCCTTCTTCGAAATCCAGTCGCCATCGGCGTTGTTGGTCTTTCCGTCGGTCACGTCGTAGCCGGCGTGCTCGGGCGGCCGCGGCGGAAAGCCCCACTTGCCGAAGTGCGCGGTGACGTACTTCGCATCGGCCGCTTTGACCATCTGAGGAATCGACACCTCGTCCTTGCAGTCGATTCCCCTCGACATCGCCAGCACATCGTGGACCACGGTCTGTCTGAGCCTCGCCGGCGTCTTGCCGAACTGAATGCTGCCGCGCGACGGCGTGCACGTCGGTGCGGGTGAGTAGGCGTTGGAGAAGACCATGCCCGCAGCCGCCATCCTCTCAAGGGCTGGCGTGCGGTAGAAATCGCTGCGTGAATCGTCCCGGCCGGCCATCATCCGCACCGACGTGTCCGTCCAGCCCTGATCATCCGTGAGGACAAGGATTATGTTGGGCTTCCTGGCGGGGGCGGGGGCCCCGCGTGCGAGCACGGGCGCAGTCACGGCCGCGGCGCCGAGCCCGGCAGCCCGCAAGAACTCACGCCTGGTCGCACTTCGTGTAAATGTCATTACGGACAAAGGATGGATGTTACCTCCAGATTTCTTCTCGTCTCAGGTGGGCTTCTTGGGTTTTTTTCGCGCAGGTCGGCCCTCGACGAAGCATCGCTTGGCCCAGGCGTCATAGAGGGCGGTCATCTCCTTGACTTTTTTGGGCATCTTGGCGGACAGGCTGTTCAGCTCGGTCCGGTCGGCGGCCATGTCGTACAGCTCCCACGCTCCGCCGCGCACAGCCACCAGCTTCCACTTGCCCTGCCGCACCGCGCGATTGCCCTCGTGCTCGAAGTAGATCGCACCGTCGCGATTGAAGGGCCGCCCCGTCAGCAACGGGCGCAGGCTCTTGCCCTCCATCGGGATGATCTTTTCGCCCTTGTAGCTGTCGGGGTACTTCGCCGGCGACACGTCGACGCAGGTGGCCATCAGGTCGATGAGGTGGGTCGGCTCGTCGATGAGCTTGCCGTGGAGCCCCGCAGGGATGCCCTTGGGCCAATGCGCCACCAGCGGCGTGCCGGCCCCGCCCTCGTGGACCCAGTGTTTGTACCGGCGGAAGGGCGTGTTTGACGCGTTTGCCCAGCATGCCCCGTACAGGACGAACGACTCGGCCGTCCCGCACTTGCCCTTGCCGGTATTGCGCCCGGTGCTGCCGCCCTCGGCGCAGCCGCCGTTGTCCTGCAGGAAGAGAATCAGCGTATTCTCGTAGACGCCCAGATCCTTGAGCGTCTTGACGATCTTGCCGACGTTCTGGTCGACGCAGTCTATCATTGCCGCGTAGGTGGCCATCCGCAGGTCCTGGACGTCCTTCTGCGATTGCGATAGCGTGTTCCACGCCGGTATTCCGCGGCCGCGGTCCGAGAGGCGCCAGTCTTTGCGGATCATCCCCAACTCGATCAGCCTGGCGTAGCGGCGCTTCCGGATCTCGTCCCAGCCGACCCTGTACTTGCCTCGGTACTTGGCGATGTCCTTGGGCTTGGCCTTGAGCGGCCAGTGAGGGGCGTTGTACGCAAGGTACCAGAAGAACGGCTTGTCCTTGTCGACCGCCTCGCGCATGAACTTCAACCCCTCGTCGGTCCAGGCGTCGGTTGCGTACCAGCCGGCCGGCGGGTCGTTGCGATTGTCGTAGACCGCCTTGTCGTCCAGGACGATCTGACGCATGCTCTTGAAGGCCGATACCCGGAAGTAGAACCCCCCGCCCTGGGGACAGCCGAAGAAGCGGTCGAACCCGCGCCCCCGCGGCCACCAGGACTTTTCCTTCGACCCGAGGTGCCACTTGCCGGTAGCAAAGGTGTGATAGCCCGCCGGGTGGAGCACCTCGGCGATGGTGACGCAGCGTTTCATGAGCCTGCCGCGGTATCCGGGATGGTCCGGCCCGCGGTCGCCCATCATGTGCCCGACGCCCGCCTGGTGCGAATACAGGCCCGTCAGGAGGCTGGCGCGGGTGGGGCAGCACCTGCCCGTGTTGTAGAACTGTGTGAACCGCAGGCCTCCGGCCGCCAGTGCGTCCAGGTTCGGCGTGTCGATCTCACTGCCGTAGCAGCCGAGGTCCGAAAACCCCATGTCGTCCGTCATGATGATAATGATGTTCGGGCCCTTGGCGGTGGGGGCCCCGCGTGCGAGGGCGGGTGCAGCCACGGCCGCAGCGCCGAACCCGGCAGCCCGCAAGAACTCACGCCTGGTCAAACCTGTTGTAAATGTCATTACGGACAAAGGTACGATTTCACCTCCAGTTTCACTAGCTGGCCATGCTTGAAGGTCAGCCGCAGCAGGTCGACCCGGCCCATGCCGGGCACTTGCGGGCCGTAGCTGAGCTCCCACACATCTCGCGCGTACATATCCTTATCGACCTTCCTGAAATCGTAGATCTTGTGGAACTTCTGCCTGCCCCCAGCCATCGCAGTCTTGACCTGGGGTCTGGTCTGGCCGATGGCAATCTCGAAATTGCCTCTCTTGAAGGTCTTGATCTGCTGGTACCCAGCCGCCGGGCCGAGTGGCAGTGTTTCCGCCTTCGTCACATACTTCGCCACGTTGGCGGCAATCTGCACCATGAGATTCTTGATAGGCGGCCTCACGCCCGCTGACGGCCAACCAGCCGCCAGATCCACATCGGTGTGAATTACCACCGGACGGGCACCGTTGCTGAGAATCTTGATGCCGGTCCACTTGCCCAGGTTGAAGCAGTTTGAGTACACCTCATGAGAAGGAGCAGCCGCTGTCAGCTTGTGCTTCGGAAACAGTTTCTTGTAGGCGTCTTGCATGGCGCTGTTAAACTGCTTGCCGCCTTTCTGCACGACCGTGAAGATCGTGCCGCCTTGCTGTACGTACGTGCGAATCTTCTCAAGCTGCCACCTGGTCAATTTCGGGTCCTGCGTACCGGTAATGTAAAGGATGGGCCCGTCGCACCAAGCCGTCATCAGCATACCGAAGTCAACGACCTGCCAGTCTATCTCACTCTTGAAGACATGGTCCAACGCACGGGTAAGGCCCGCTACCTCACGAGGCCGCCTGTTCCAGTCTCCATCGTGCTGCAGCTTGTTGAAGAGCACGGACCGCCGCCCGTGAACGAGGAACAGCAGAGCGAATGCGGTTTCGGGCACCTGTTTCCAGCCGCCGTCATCTCTTTGCTTCTCCAGCAGCAACAACGCACCGTCCTTGTACCAGTCCTTCGCGCCGATGTACTTGCGGCCACTCGCCTGCCCTACGCGTGCCACGCCGTAAAGGAGATAATACTGCCATCCGGACTGCTTCACCTTGAAATGCTTGTCCAGCAACCTGAATCCCTTCGAAATCGGGGGTGGCACCACGGCCGGGCTCTTGTCGGCCAGACCGGAATAGTCGTAGCAGATGTACAGGCTTGCGATGCCCGCGGTCATCATAGTGAACCTCCAGGCGTCGCCTTCGGGCGTTTTACTGTATGCCCAGCCGCCCCCGGTGCCCTGCGTGTTGGTCCAGTGTTTCGCTACGGCTTGCCAGTAGTCGGCTGGGATGGCTATGCCGCCATTGGCGGCGGCCGCCCACACGCCCAGCAGACCGTACTGGCTATTTGAGTTGCACCAGGATTTCTGCGGCTTGCCTTTGCTGTCGTAGTGGTAGTGACCGGAGTTGTGGGATCTGTACAGCAGCGAGGCGTCCTTCTTGAGCTGGGCGAAATACTTACCCCTGGTCTTCTTGTTGGCCAGGTGCCACACGCAGCAGCGGATCCCGAGGGAATAAGTCCTGCTGGAGTCGTTCTTGCTGAGCCACGTCAGCGCCTTCTGCATCTTCTTATCCTGGGGATTGACTCCGCTTGCCAGCAGGGCATAGGCCGCCAGCGCGGTCTCGCCCGTCGGATATCTCTTGGCGTGCCTGCCCGCCCAGGTGCCATCGCCATCTTGCTTGCTCCAAAGGTACTTGATCGCCCGCTGTATCGACTCTTCGACCCCTGCAGGAGCCTGTTCCCAAGGGCGGGCGCGAGGTCTCAGCAGAAGCCTGCGGGCCTCAGCCTTGCCGCCCGTGCTGCCAGATCCCCGAGGCGGCTCTTGTGCCGCGCTCGGCTTGTTTCCATCATCGGCGGGACACACTGCGGCCACGGCCAGCAGTACGGCCATGCCGATGCAAAATCGTCTCAGATCTGACAGGTACCCCAACATAGGCTAACCTAATTTTAGGCCGCATCCACAGCCTGTCCACGAGTTTTACGAATTACACGAAGGGAAATGGCGTCGGAAGTCCTTGACGAATGCCCGCGATGCAGAAATACTGACGTTCGACCCTCCAGGGCGGCCGGGGGGGCGAACCGGCTGCAGCAGGGGCAAAGGAGTCAGACAAATGACACGACGTATCACGATCGGCTGGCTGGTTTTCGCGGCGGCAGGGCTGGCTGTCTGCCGTGGGGCTGAACGCCAGGCCCCTGGCACAGTCGTTGCGTGGGCGCGGTTCGAGAAGGCCACCTTCCGATACGCGGACAGGCCGTACCTCTGGCTTGGCCACGGCGACATCGCCCTGACCATCGACGTCAAACCCGATGCGGCCCACGTGCTGGAGCTGCTCTGGGGCTGCAAGAACGACGCCCGCGACGGCGTGGCGGTCGTCAACGGCCAACAGGTCAAGCTGGCCCGCACGGGGTACGACGGCTTTCGATGGCTGGCCGTGCCCGTGCCGAAAGGCGCCATCGGCAAGCGACAGAATTACCAGATCACGCTCAAGCAGGGGCAGCAGAAGCCCGGCTTCATCGCGGCTGTTCGCCTGAAGGCGCCGAGCCCTCTGCCCGGGTCGGCCCTGGACGCCAGGCAAGCCGCCCACAAAATCACGGTCAAGCCGCCCCCCGTGCCGGCCGGCCCGCAGGCCAACGGCGGGGCGGGTGCCTTTGCCCACATGCGGGAGATATGGGACTACCCCGCGCCGCCGCCCGCCAAGACCATGCCCGACAGCCGCCAGGAAGCCGCCTTCCAATTGGCGGAACTGCACGCCCGCCAGGCAAACGAGGCCTTCTTCCGCTGCCGCCGCTTCGTCGACGGGTGGCTCAAGCACGCCGACCCAAAGACCGGCCTGATCCCGCGAAATCTCAATCGTGACCGCGACATCTGGAACGCCAAGGACTCCGCGGCCGACAATTACCCGTTCATGGTCCTGACGGCCGCCATGACCGATCGCAAACTGTTCGACGGGCGAATGCTCGACATGCTCCGCACGGAGACGAAGCTGACCAGCCGCCTCGGCCGCCTGCCCGACACGTGGTCGTTTTCGAAGCAAGACTTCGCGACGTCGAAGGCGGATCTGGGCTCGATGATTTTCGGCGGCTCGGAGTACGTCAAGGACGGTCTGCTGGCGGTGACGGAATGGCTGGGCACGAGCCCGTGGTCGCAGAGGATGGTGGGCATAATCGACGAGATATGGGCCCGCGCGCCGGTCGATACGCCGCGGGGCAAAATCCCCTCGACCAACCCCGAGGTCAACGGCGAGATGCTGCAGGCGCTGTCACGCGTGTACTGGATGACCGGCGACAAGAAATACCTCGAATACGCCATTCGCCTCGGCGATTACTACCTGCTGGACGGGCACGATCCCCTGCGGGGCTCGTCGGCCGTCAGGCTCATCGCACACGGCGGGGAGGTTTTCTCCGGGCTGGCGGAGCTCTACGCCGCAGTCAGCGTTGCCGCACCCGAAAAGAGAAAGGCCTACCGCAAGCCCATCCACGCCATGTTCGACCGGCTGCTGGAGATCGGGCGCAACGAGCACGGGATGATCTACGCGTCGGTGGACCCCAAGACCGGCCGGCACCGCGGCATCTGCGACACGTGGGGCTACACCTACAACGGCGTGTACACGGTCTACATGGTCGACAAGACCGCCTCCCTCCGCGCCGCCGTGCGAAAGCCGCTGACCAACCTCAAGCAGCACTACAGCAGCCACCACTGGGGCAGCGCGGACGAATACGCCGACACGGTCGAGGGCGCGATCAATCTGATCAACCGCGAGCCGATCGCCTCGGCGGGCGAGTGGATCGACACGACCATTGCGAAGATGTGGCGGATGCAAAAGCCGGACGGCGTGATCGAGGGCTGGCACGGCGACGGCAACAACGCCCGCACGTCGCTGATGTATGCACTCTGGAAGACGCGCGGCCTGACCGTGCGGCCGTGGCAGGCGGGCGTCCGCTACGGGGCCGTCCAGGCCGGGGCTACGCTGTACGTCACCCTTGTCGCGGACGAGGAATGGACCGGCAAGCTCCTGTTCGACAAGCAGCGGCACAAGGTGAACCTGCACCTGCCGCTGGACTACCCGCGGCTGAACCAGTTTCCCGAGTGGTTCACCACGGAGGCAGGCACGAAATACACCGTCCGCGACGTCGGTGCCGGGCGCCAGGCGGACTTCACCGGCAAGCAGATGCACAACGGCATGGAGGTCTCGTTGAAGCCGGGCGCGGGGGTGCGGCTGATTGTGACTGCCGCGGGCGCCGCGGTTGATAAGCCCGCTGCGGCCGATCTGCCCAAGCCCGCCAAGCCCGCCGATCCGAAGGCAATGGTCAAAACGGTTGCCGACGCCGTGCTGCGAGACTTCCCCAAGCCGCCCCCGTTCAACTGGGGCGAGGGCGTGCTCCTGTCGGGCATGATGCGGGCCTACAAGCTCACCGGCGACAAGCGGTACCTCAAGTTCGTCCGCGACTTTGCGGACTACTGGCACAAGAAGGGCATCGTCTCCACGCTGCGCAAGCGCGGCTACTGCGGCCACTGGGGGCCGGGATTCGCCATCCTCATGCTCTACGAGGAAACCAAGGACAAGCGCTACCTCGCCCTGGCCGAGCAGATCAACGAGTTCATGCTGAACCGGGCCGAGCGGACCAAGGACGGCGGGCTGAGCCATTTCAACGGCAAGCGGCAGCTCTGGGTGGACACGCTCGACATGTGCTGCCCGGTCTTCTCGCACGCCGGGCGGATAACGAACAACCCCAAGCTGCAGGCCGAGGCCGTGCGACAATTGGAGGTCTTCGCCAAACATCTCCAGGACCCCAAGACGGGCATGTTCTATCACATGTGGGACGAGCGCACCGGCAAGCGGACGCCGTCATACTGGGGCCGCGGCAACGGATGGGTGGTGCTCTCGTATACCGAAGTGCTGAAGCACGAAAAGGCGGGTTCGCCAGGCCGCACGAGGCTGGCCGCGGCGTTTGGCAAGCAACTGGCGAGCATTGTGCCGTTGCAGGACAAGCGGACAGGCCTGTGGCGAACAGTGCTCGACCAGCCGGACACTTATCTGGAGACGTCGGCGTCGGCAATGATCCTCTACGGCCTGGCCGAGTGCCGGAACCGAAAGATCATCCCCGTGCCCTACGAGGACGCGATGCACCGGGCCTGGGCGGGCCTGTCCCGCAAGGTGGACGCCAAAGGCCGCGTAATCGGCGTCTCGGCCGGCACGGGTCCAAGCGGAAAGGCCGGATACGTCGCTCGAAAAACCGGAACATACACCTGGGGGACGGGGGCCTACCTGATGGCCGCCTGCGCCTACGCCGACACCGGCCTGCACGCTACAAAGGCGGGGTCTTGACGCAGATTACAGTGAAATCATTCGGCAGATAGTCGGACAGGATGCGGGTGCGGCAGGGGAGGTCTGCCAGAATGGGGCGGATCTGATCCGGGTCGAAGTAGAAGTAAGGCGAGCCGCCGGCTGCACGCTTGTGAAGCAGGTTGAACACCAGACTTTCTCCCGCCAGATCGAGAAGCCGCGAGATCGCCCCCGGTAAGAACTCAGCGTTATTGCCCAGGTCGAGATTGAACACCCCCGAGCTGAAGACGACGTCGAAGCTGCCCGGCTCAAACATATCCCCCCCAAACACATCGCCGCAGTGGAAGGCCGCGTCGCCGTGCCCATCGCGGGCCGCAGCCACCATCTTCTGGACAAGGTCCACGCCCGTGTAGGCGACGGGGATGTTGCGATCCTTCAGGAAGGCCCACAGGTCGCCCAGCCCGCAGCCGACGTCGAGCAGGCTCTTGCCCGCAAGGTCCGTGTTGGCCACCAGCACCTCGAAGCGGCTGACCTGGGACGACTCGCTGGCCCAGTCGAGTACGTCGTAATGGGGGCGGCCGGGGGCTATTCGCGGCTCGTAATGCTCGTGGATTTCCTCGCTTTTGCTCATTGCCCGGTCTCTTCGTAGATTTCGGCGCTCGCGATAAGCTCATTATAAAAGGATTCGCCTCCCAGTGCCACGGCCCACGGCAGGACCGCGCCGCGCGAGTCCCAGAACTCCAGGTCGCGAACCTGCCAGTCCCGGGCGATCTGGTCAACCGTGCGGCTGAGCAGTTCGATCTGGAGCGGCTTGATCTGCTGCCACAGCCCGCGAATCTCCTCCGGCACGGGGGCCGACGCAGCCAGCTTGCGCCGGCGAGCGTCCAGATCGTCGATCCTGCCGAGCAGGTCCGCAAGGTTATCGCGCTGCCACTGGAGGCGACCTTGGTCCGTGCGGAACGATTCGAGCCGTGCGGCCGCGTCAGCCGCGAGGTCCGCCCAATTCCTGCCGAACTCGGCGGCCGGGATCTCATCCTGCCCAAAGGCGGCGGCCAGGTACTCCGGCAGGCGGATGGGCTTTGAGATTGCGGGGAGCCGGTCGAGGAACCTCAGCCGCACGCGGATGATGGGTTGCAGCGGTGCGGTCAGCAGGCCCTCCCTGGCGAGGTCGGCGGCGAGGCGGTGGGCGGCGGGCACGTACGGGGAGCCGCGGTAGGGGAGTGCGAGCGGGCGCCCGGCGGCGCCGATGCGGGCCTGGATGACCAGCAGCATGGCCTTGCCGGCAAGCGCGATGATGCCCGCCCGGGCCATCTCGGCGGTGGGGATGCCGCCGTCGGCGGTCAGCGGGAATTCCCAATCGCCGATGCGGAGGTGCTTCTCGCGGAGGAATACGCCGGTCCGGACATAGGAGCCTTCATGCTGGAACGAGGCGAAGAAGGGCAATTCCCCATCATCGGTGCGGAGCGGGTGCAGCGGGACTTGGGCCTGCTCGATGGCCCGGTTGTAGATGGCGGCGGCCCGATCGTACCGGCGGGTGAAGACCTCGAGCAGGGCGGTCTGGTCGCCGTCCGCGCCGCAGGCGAACAGGTTTGACGTGAGGTCGAGGCTGAGGCTCTTCCCGGCGGACTCGGCCAGCCAGTGGCGGTAGACATCGGTCAGTGGCCCACTGGGGCAATCGCCCAGGATGCGATCCAGCAGTGCCCGCTGCTCGGCGAGCCAATCGGCGGTGCGACGCCGGCAGTCCGCGGCCGGGAATGTCGCCAGCATGTTTGTCTCCGCGCGGTCGATTATCTCGCGCAGGAAGGGGGCCGTCTCGGTGGCCGACAGGTCGCCAATGATGCGGTGATAATCCCGCCGGCTCACGTAGCTGGGCCCGATGAGCTGCCAGTTGTCGCTGGGGGAGAACTGGTCGTACAGGTCGTCGACGGAGCGGCCGAGGCGCTTGGCCAGGGCGGCGATCTTCATGCCCGTCAGGGGCTCCCAGTCGCGGATCTCGACCGGCTGGCGGCCCAGGAACTCGAAGTAGAACACGGCCGCTCCCCAGTCGGCCCCGCCGCTGCGGTGGAATCGCTCGCGGGCCAGGCTCAGCGGCCGGTCGCCGGCGCGGGCACCCATGGCGGTGAAGGCTACGTCGACGTCCTCGATGAAATGGCGAACGCGGTAGCCTGCGCGTGCCAGCGCGTGCACCTTGGGCACCACGTCCCAGAGGGTGTGACAGTTCTGGTCGATGGTGAAGATGTCATCCTGCATGGCGGCCCTGATCTGCTTCAGCCGGCCGGATCGTTCCAGGCCAGCTCGGCCATTTCGCTGCAAAGCTCCCCGGAAAAGCTCGCCCGGACGATGGTCTCGAGGCACAGGTCGTTTATGCTGCCGTCGTCGGCTTCGGCGAAATACACTCGCAGCAGGTCGCCGCTGCGCGCGTGGATGATGACGGGCTTGTCGCCCGAGGTGTAGTCCGACGACCAGCCGAACCTCTTGGCGGCCATGATGGCGGCCGCGGCCGAGCCCGTGCCGCACGCCAGCGTCTCGCCCTCGACGCCGTACTCAAATGTCCGCAGGGCGAGCTCGCCCTCGCTGATGACCTGGACGAAGTTGGCGTTGACGCCACGGGGCTGGTCGAAGTTCTGGTGGTGGCGGATGGCCGCGCCGAGGCGCCGGACGTTGACGCGGTCGATATCGTCGACGTACGTCACAAGGTGGCCCACGCCGGTGAGGATGAAGTCGCAGGAGAGCGACTTTCCGGCGACGTTCAGCTCGATGCCGGGTTGGATCTGCTCGGGCAGGGGGATGCAGACGCGGACGTAGCCGTCGTCGAGGTCGCGGCCGAGGACGACGCCGGCGGAGGTCAGGACCTTGACCTCACCGTCGGGGACGATTTTCTGCGAGATAGCCCAGCGGACGAAGCAGGCGGTGCCGTTGCCGCAAAGGCTGGTCCGCCCGCCGTCGGTCTCCATGAAAATGGCGGTCAGGTCGGCGGCTTCGGCGTGTTCGGGTGTGGCCGCGAAGATGATGCCGTCGGCGCCGACGCCGGTTCTGCGGTGGCAGAGGGTGCGGGCGAAGTGCGCGGCGCGCTCGGACGAGTCGAGGACCTCGTCGAAGGTTCCGTCGCGGCTATCGAGGAGGATGAAATCGTTGCCGCTGCCGGAGAGCTTCCAAAGCTTGATCGGATGGGTCATGGCCATAGGACTATAGCGGCAGAGCGGCAAAATTCAAAGCCCGCGGCGGTGGGGGGGTGTTGCCGGCGGGCATCGGCATCAGTTTTCCTTCTTCACCTCAGCTACTTTATGTTGTTCCCTCCCGCCGTTTTCATCGGCGGCTTGCCTGCACGCCTTTTCATCGCTGCTTCATACACAGGATCCTTATTGGCTGCATTCCCCTCCTTGAACAGCCTGTCGTACCTCTTGAAGGCCTCCTGCACCTTCTGGTCGGTTGCATGATTGGTGGTCTTGGCCAGCATCGGTTTCATCAACTCGGCTGACCAGTACCCCACGTCAAGATAGGCCCGAGCGTTATGCCGCCAATGCGTTCCGTCTCCGGAGGCATTGTAGGGGGAATAGGCCTCATCGCCTTTGAGATTGATCCTGGACTTGGCGAGAATGGCGGCAGCGGCTTTGTTGCCGGCCTGTTTGTTGACGCGATCCGCTGCATTCTTGAATGCACTGCCCGGGGCCCGGCTGGAGAGACTCTCAACGGCTATGAAGGGAAGATCAGGAAGGCCGAACATCGCTCTGAGATCCGTGATGAAATCAGTCAGGTTGTCTTCGTACTCCTTTGCGTGCTTGCCGCCGTCGGCATTGCCGTGGACCCACACTATACCCATGATCTGGTAGCCCTGCTTGGGGTCATAGCCTTCTATCAACGTGCCCAGGTTATCGAGAGCGTTCTTCGTCTTATAGAAAGCCGCCTGGAAACCGGCCCTCCGCCCTTTGAGAGGCCCTTGCCGCTTCGTGCGTTTGGCGGCACTTGGGGATGTCCAATGCGTGGCCAACGGCGTTCCGCCGCCAATGATCTTGATCAGCAAGACCTTCTCGCCGAAATGGTCTCCCATGGCGTGGCCGAATGCCAACTCCGGCCCAAAGTACTTGAACTGTGCGAAGCCGGGCTCCAGGCGGACGTTGCTCATCTGGTTGGATATCCCATTGCCGTTGGCCCCCGTGATCCAGACATCGTCCCGCATTTTCACAAGGGAAGGCGGGTACTTATCGGGAAGATCCTTGGTCAGCTTGTTCTTCAAGACGTCGATATTCCCCCGGCCGTTCATATTGGACTGGCCCATCAACAGAAAGACTTTGACCGGACCTTTCGAGCCGGTGGTCCGTCCAGGGCGTTCTTTCGTCTCCGCAAGTGACCCAGAGGCCACCAACAAGCAGATAGCCAGCAAGATTCTACGAGCAGCCATTTCGGTCTCCTTATTCCTGGTTCTCGAGCTCGGGGGTCACCGTACTTATCTCTTGGCCTTGCCTTCTATTCTACGCCCTCGCAGCCTGGGGTTCCATGGGCCGGCGGAGGCGGATCGGCGTTCGATATTCGTTATCTGGTCTCGGCGAAGTCCGACCCGGCTCCGGCTCGGCGCTCCGCCGTGACGAGAGGATGAAGTCGGATCGCCGTTGCTGTTGCCTTTCCCGGCTCCTGGCTCCTGGCTACCGATTCGACCTGCTTTTGTTGGTGCGGTTCGCGTGGTTTGCGGCCACTTGTCCCTAGGGGATCACAAGAAAAGACCAGAACTTTTGTTCTTGTGGTTCGCGGCAATCCTCCTAAGTCCACGAATTGCACTAATGTCGAAGATCCGCCCCACCACGGCGGACGCAGACGCGTGGCGGGGCTCGAATTTACTGTTCGATGCTCCGGGCAAGCCCAGCCACTCAAGTGGCTGGGTCGGCCGTTTCTCTTGACAATCCCTGCCTACCCGGTCCCTGGGGGAGCAGGCAGGGATTTAGAGCTTCCTTCGACGCAGCTCAGGACAAGTAGTGCTTAGAGTTTGACGGCGTCCCGCCGCCGCGGTATGATCGGGCAGCAGATATGGGTCAACGGCAGGGGTTAGAGGTTACGGATTAGCCCACCGGCCACTGACTCCTAGCTACGGGCTACTTTGCCCGCGGCCACAGGCCGCGGGGTGGGTGGAAAAATGGGTCGAATTCAATCCGGCTTCGCCAAGGCTACGCCGGACAAGAAAGTTGGGGCTGGGCAGGAAACTCGCTCGGGCGTTTTTGCCTCGAGATAAGTATTGTGTCGCCGGAACTCCTATTGTTCCGGCAATGACTGGCATAAGCGGGTGCGTATTGATCCCTTGGTTAGGTACACACCGTAGCTATTGCATTGACCACTTCGATGCCTTCCCAGGGATGTCCTTTCTCTGAATGAAACCGTCGTCCTCAAGCTGCTTCAGCTGCGCACGCACAGAGGTCTCGCTGTAAGGGAGCAGAGCAAGGATCTCCTTGACTGAGAGCGTTTTGCGCTCCGACAAGAACACCCACAGGAGCCCCGCTCGCACCGGCGTGAAGCGTGTGTTGAGCAGACGCTTCAGAGTTTTGTCCTTAGGGTGGTACTCCCCCCCCCGAAACATATCTGACAGGATGTTAATGAGTAGCGACACCAGCCCTGACAATGCTCCGACGGAGAGACTGATTTGGGGGTCCGTTGTGGCAAGCAGCATCCCCAGCAAAGCCGCTCCACCCACAACGATAGGCACGCGGGCCTTCTGCTTCAGAAGATCGCTCAAAGAAGGCCCGGGGGCCATGTAGGCGAGGTAGTGGCGTTCGATGCCCTCGGTGCTTGTGGCAACCATCAGATCCATGACAAAGGTTGCCATGGCGTCCTCTGCGACGTGGGCGCTGCCGAGCCGCGTCTGGAGCACACCAAGGATGCGTGAGAGTTCCTCCTTATTGGGCAGAAGATCCGGTTCCGTGCGCTGTGCCCTAGGTGCTTCTTTCAGCCGCGTGTCGACTATTCCGTCGGCGATCACGGCCAACTCCGTCGCACATGTCAAGACTCCGTCTATCAAGCGACCACGGGCTTGGTCGAATACGGGCTTAATGGTAATGCTGCTCTGCGCCTTCGAGATCACTGCGTTGTCGGGGAGGCGCTGGCCCTTGACATCACACAACTCGTAATCCGATGCAGCGCGGTAAAGGCCATAGCTGGCTTCGCCTCTAAGGCGATCTTTCAAGTCCCGTACGGAAATCGGGAGAGTTACCGCCATCGGTTGAGACGTCCATCCCCCAGAGAACTTGTGTTCCATGTTCAGGTTCAGGTATTCTTTGCTCATTCTGGGGGTCCGTTTCGGCGTTTCTGTCTCGTCCCTATTCGAGAGTATTATACACGACCAGCGCTCTGGAAGCACCTCGTTCTCAAGGAGTTGCAGTGATTCGAGGGCGAGATTTGCCACCGAAGGCCCCGGTTGCCCCCAGCAGTTCCGGGGCCACTTTTTTCAGAATCCTGTGAGCGGGGCTCGTCACGGCGACTTGTCTCGGCGACTTGTCACGGCGAAGCGCCAAGCCGCAGCCGGAAGGCGCGAGCCGAAGCCGGAAGTCCCCACGGGACGAAGACGGAAGAGATCGGTTGCACCTGCCGAAGCCGGGGGATACAATTGCGTAGCGGATATGGGCCAACGGCAGGGGTGAAAGGGGATAGGACGTGGACGAGGACCTTATTCGCGAGAACATGCGGCGGAACCGGCGGGATCCGCCAGCGTGGAAGCTGGAGCTTCTGCGACAGATCGACAGCCTTGCCCAGCTGCCGGGGGCGGTGGACGTTTTCAACAGGCACGTCCAGGCCGTTGCCGAATCACTTGCATCGGAGAAGACCGCAAAGGATGCCCTGCCCGAACTCGCAGAGGGTAAGGTCATGTCTTCCCCCGAGTACCACGCGAAGTATTCACTGCGGGACCTGCTCGGCCCGGGACCGGGACTGACGCTACCGGAGAAATTCTTCATCCTGGCAGCCTTTCATGACGTTCTGTGCGAAGCCGAGAGAATGGCGCCTATCGCGGTGTGGGACTTGCCCGAACTACCCGAGGCCGCCGAGGACCCTCGGTATCCGGCCCTCGTAATGTACCTACACTACGGCAGCCAGTGCGCCGACCTGCCGGATCACATGCTCCAGCCGGATGTGCTTCGGCGATATGTTGAGGACGTGAAAGCCGAACTGCCAAACCTGCCCGATCAAGCCAGCAAGGAACAGACGGAAGACAACCCGGATATGGGCAAGAGGACGGAGACCGTTGAGTTTGCAGACTACCCAGAACTTCTGAGACTCATTGCTGAGAAATGCCAGAAGCACAGCGGCGACATAGCCCGCTTGTCGGTCATGGCGACATTCGATGGCGACGCTATCGCCCTCGATGTGAATGCAACACAAAGTTCAGACGCTTTGGTAGTATTCTTCGAGAAGCCAGGTTCAGGGGATATGCAGCCATTTCGCCATCAGCTCTTCGACGACTACGGGATGACGGGAAATGCGACGAGCGGCTTCATAAACTATGAGAGGCTGCTCCAAGACTATCTGCGACAACAGCAGGGGGACCCCAAACAGGAGGGCACAGCTCACACCCTTGTCCAGCAGACCATCATAAACCCCACAGGGAATGTTGCGGGAATGAGCACGGGGCAGATGACATATGAGGACAAGAGTGGGGGTGGCCCAAAGAAGAAATCATGGTTCAAAGACCATTGGGTGGGTTTCTTGTGGGCAGTATTGGCGACTGTCATCGCGGGCCTTGTCCTCTTTTGGCTAACTAGGTGGCTTGATATGAAAGGGTAGTAAGGTGTCCCCCGAACTCTCGAAAGGATCCTAGCATGGCGAAAAGACGCAAGGGCACAAGACGATCAAAGACCGTTCATGTGAGACGATACCGGCGCAAAGACGGTTCGTGGGTGCCAGCCCACCGCCGCAGGACACCAAGAAGATAGTTATAGGTTTGGTTTCGCCGGACGTGATACATAACTTTTCACCCGGGCCAAAGGGAAGACGGAGATAAGCATCGTGTCGACGGGACTATCGAGCAAGAAACCCAAAGAAGAGGACTTGATACGGAAGTTCTTCAAATCAGCCGACATTCCGTTGCATGACCTTCAGATGCAAGATAGGCCGGACGCAAGGGCGGCCTGTTTGATCAACGGCACTCCCCGCACCATCGGTATTGAGCTTGTTGAGTACCAACTTGACGCGACCGACTCTGGGGGATCAAAGGGGCGACGCCTTGCCAAGCTACACTCCGCGATTTGGGCTCATCTCAACGCAAAGTTGCGTCAAGATCTGGCAGTCCGTGAGGTGGACGGGTATCTGTTCTATGACAAGAGTTGTCTGCCTCGGATGGTCGCCGCAGAGCATATAGCAGATGAGCTTCATCGTTTCTGTGTCGACAATCGCGATACGCTTGTGGAAGAGTGTAAGTACTATGCGTTTAGTCGTCACGGGGAGGAGTTCCAGGCGCACATGTTATTGTCCAAGCACTTCGAGAAAATCCTACTGGGCAGGTGGAATGTGGAACCCCGGCAGATGTGGTACTACAGCACCATGATGATTGTAGGCGTGAAAGGGAGGATTGTGGCTTCGCTGATTGCAAACAAATCCCATAAGGGCAGTACTTACGCTTGGGGTGATGTTGATGAGAAATGGCTCCTGATCTGCGCTGGCGCGACTCTTCTGCCGTGTGACTCTGCTGGGGGGATGGAGAGCCAAGCTCGTCGGCAACTAACCTCCCCCGAGGTCGCACCCCTCGTCGAGGAATCCGTATTCGACAGAGTTGCACTCTGGGAAAAGAACCACCGTTGGTTCGTCATTGTGCCGGAGTGAGACGATTTCCATCCCCTCTTTTCCCAAACCTGCCGCGCAGGTGCTTGACCTTCAGCAACACCCTGTCGGAAGCAAATCCTAAATTCGAAGCCCGAAATACTAAACAAGTCCAAAATCCTAATCTTCAAATGCTCCAAACGGGCACACCCCTGCCTGCCCAGCCCTGCCTCACTGAAGTGAGCAGGCCTAACCTCTAACCCCGAGTCTCGAATGACGAACCCCTACGACCTATGATCTATGACCTAGGACCTATGATCTATGACCTAGGACCTATGATCTATGACCTATTGCCTTCCCCAATCGCTTTCAGCAAGGCCTTAAGTTCGGCCACCTTCTTGGGGTGTTTGTCGGCCAAGTTGGTCGTCTCGCCGATATCCGAGTCCAAGTCGTACAGCTCCTCGACCTTCTTGCGATCCCTGTCCCGGGCATAGCCGGGGACTGAGTGAGCGGCTTTGAGATACTTCCACTTGCCACGGCGTACGCCGTTTCCCTGGTAGAAGAAGGTATCGCGCGCGCCCTGCTTGCTCTTGCCGAACAACAAATCGCTCTGGTTGACTCCGTCGATGACGCGATCGTCAGGAACCTTGAAGCCGGCCAGGGCGGCGAAAGTTGGCATGAAGTCGATGGTGGCGAAGATGGCGTCGGATACGCGGCCCTTCGGGACTTTTCCCGGCCACCGAACGATGCACGGAACCCTCGATCCGCCCTCATAGCAGGAGCCCTTGCCATTGCGCAGCGGGCCGGACTGCCCCCAGAAGGTCGAGTCCTTGGGATGGCCCCTCTTGCCCTTGGTGTAGGCAGGCTGATTCCATGGCCCGTTGTCGGTTGTGTAGATCACGAGCGTATTGTCGCTCAGGCCCAGCTCATCGACCGTATCGAGGAGGCGGCCTGTTTCGTAATCGAACTCTGCAACCACGTCGCCGTACAGGCTGCCCTTGGAGGTGCCTTTGAATTTGGCCGAGGCATCAATGATCGTATGCATCATTGTGTGGGCAATGTACAAGACGAACGGCTTGTTCTTGTCGCGCTTGTTCTTGAGGTAATCAATAGCCTTGTCGGTATAGAGCCGGGTAAGGCTGCCCATATCCTTCGTTTTGCCGGCGGATTTGTTGTTCTCATGGAATGCGACGGAGCCGCCGTCGTTGGCGCCCAGCGTGCCGAAGTAGTAGTCAAATCCCTGGGCGTTCGGCATACGATCGATAATCGCCTTGCGGTTTGAAACATCCCATTTTCCCAGGCAGGCTGTCTGATAACCGGTTTTTCTGATGAGCTCGGCAAAGGTGATCTCACTGGCGGGCATGCCCCAGCCCTTGCTGCGTATTGGATAGCGGCCGGTGAGAAGGGCCGATCGCGAAGGGCCGCAAACGTGCTGCGCGTAGAAGTTGGTGAACCTCGTTCCGGCCTTTGCCAACTGATCCATGCGCGGAGTCTTATTGTTCTTGGAGCCGTAACAGCCAAGGTCCGCGTACCCCTGGTCATCAGTGAAGATGATGATGATGTTGGGGCGAGCGGCCTTGCGTTGCGTGGCGCCCGCCTCGCCGCCAAGCAGGTTTCGACACTTCAATAGGGGCAGTGCTGCGATGCCCAGGCCGAGTGTCTTAACGAAATGGCGACGACTTGTTGTCATGTCTCTCATTTTCCAAATCCCTTTTACCGACCAAACGTTGTGCTCGCCGGACCAGTTACCGGACTATCGTGCTTCTGCGGCAATCATTATCGGCTTGGTTGATTTCACTTTCAACCAAACCACGAGATATGTCGGCTTCTGGGGGATTTCCGGGATCAGCTCTTGCCCAGGTCGAGGGGTGGTTGGGGCTTGTTTTTCGGGGTGGGCTTTTCGGCCGCGGGTTTTGCGGGGGTGGCACGGCTGGCTTGTCCAGCCGTGTTCGCGCCCTTTTTCGGGGCGGGCTTTTTGGGGCCTTCGGCGGGTTTGGGGCGCGGGGCGGGCGTTAAACCGTGCTTCGTGAAAACATCATCGGCTGCGCCGGAAAGAACAAACGTCACAAAATCCCGCGTCGTCTGGCTCGCACGCGGCGAAACGTGAAGCGTAAGCCGCTGAGCGATCGGATACTTCCCGGCTTTGACGTTCGCCGCCGTCGGGGCCACGGCCTTGCCCCC
>SDBT01000675.1_pt1 | contig 54801 bp, 50 predicted proteins | sample 2277101 | NCBI WGS metagenome assembly SDBT01 (sample SAMN10404973, study PRJNA504765) | marine sediment metagenome | isolation source: marine sediment core GS10_PC15, 103 cmbsf | place: Arctic Ocean: Southern Knipovich Ridge | collected 2010 | reverse complement strand
ATTGACCCTTCATACGGAGACTACCAGGATAGTGTACCGCTTATCATTGAACTCGATGGAAATTCATCTGCCGGGCAAGTGTTCTATGTCGGAGATATGGTGGAAATAACGGTTGATCTATATCCATATGCCGTCAGTGCCAGTGGAGGAGCTGACGGAGCATACGCAGAGTGGCTATTAGAAGTGAGTGGCCCAACCGGTATCAGCTCCGATACTGACTTCGCATACGATCATGACCCAGGTGATGACCCAATAATTGGACATGCTGAGGTTGGGGCTGCCATGACACTCTCAATCACTTATCTTTTAACAGACCCAGGCATACATACAGTTTATGCGAACTCATATGTTGCGGTATCTCAATATTACAACGATGTGGCTAATGAAACGGTTGATGCTTCGCTGATTTTTGAAGTAGTAGTGGAGACAAAAGCAGTAGTAGTGGAGACAAAAGCAGATGTGTTAAAAGGAAACGGTGTTCCAGGTAAAGGAATAGATAATGCACCGGGTTTGCAGAAAGAAATACCAAACGATAATTTTGCAAAAGGAATCGCTGAAGAAACGGTTGATGCTTCGCTGATTTTTGAAGTAGTAGTGGAGACAAAAGCAGATGTGTTAAAAGGAAACGGTGTTCCAGGTAAAGGAATAGATAATGCACCGGGTTTGCAGAAAGAAATACCAAACGATAATTTTGCAAAAGGAAAAAACAAATAACATCTTTTATATCCCTTTTTTTCCTATTTAAGCAGTGGCGTTCTGCCAAAAATGTAAAACTTACACCCATAATGTAACACCTGGAAGTGGTAAGAAGGTCTGGTGGTAATGCAATCGAGAACATGAATGGAAAACTATGATACAGAGTAGGACAAAGGGAACTAATTGTCCAGTATGCTATCTCGAACGTAGACGTTCTAAATGAATAACATCTTTTTAGTGCTAATGTTTTTTCTTTGTAACCATGAAATTGAACCTTGAATTAACCATGAAAAGTATTAGAATTGTGTCATGATACTTTTTTTGTACCATGAAACAGTCCATGGATACAATGTACTGATCCATGAAATCATTTTTGAGGACGCTTTAATCCTTGTCGCTACACAAAATCTATCCGAGGAATACTCTTCATCTCTAAATCTGAAGCTCCAATTCATCCAACTAATTATTCACCAACAATGAATCAGTTTGTTTATCAAAAATATGAGAAGTTTCTGTTCAAACTTCATGAATGATAAAGAGGGACCAATCAGTGTTTGGTGATGGAAATTTCAGAGAGTTGAAATATAATCTTGGAGTTTCAAAGGTTTAGTATAGAATCATCGAGTTTTAAGTGTATATTTGAATAGGAGTAGAGAGATTAGGTTACATAGAGTTGGAGTTTGAGAAAATATACCAAAATCTTCTTGATAATTTTTATTTGGATCAATACTTGCTAAATGTGCTAAAAAACATTCATGATCATCAACACCAACATATATGAGAGGATACGTAAGGTCGATGTGCTCAATGTCGCATATGTAGTTGAGTTCATGCACCAAGTATTTGTTGATTGAATTGATAGGGGTCTTTATTTTAATGGATACACCGTTTTCAATCAGTTTGTCAAATGTTTTCTCGACCATTTTGTATGTCAGTAAGAACCCTTTTTCTGTAGACACTATCGTGACATTTTTCTTGGCATTACGAAGCATTTCTTTAATTCTTCGAAAGATCTCGACTCTGCCTTTAACGGTCCATATTTCGCTCTTATGAAGTTTTGAGTTAGTTAAATTTGTTTTACGATAGATTTCTTCAAGTTGAGACACGAATTCCTTGCTTTCAACTAAAGAAATTACTTGTTGCGATGTTTTATCTTTCCGGAATAATAAATATTCTTGGAATGCTTCAACAGGAGAATTAGGAGCATATTTCACAGGGGTCTCCGGCAGTGCATAAACTAGACCTCTTTCCATTAACTTTTTTAAGATAAGATAAATCTTCGTTCGTGGAACTCCACAGCTACCGCTCAATTTTCTAGCTGTAGAGACACCGCCCTTAACTAGGGTGATGTACGCTTTAAACTCATTATTGGATAAACCTAAGCTAGATAGATCATAATTGGTTTTTAGGTTATATGCAGTTACTTGGTTCATCATGCACGGTTCAATTAACAATAATATGCATATTTAATACGTATTCAACCTATGGTAACGTATAAAATAACGAATAGTGATATCGCGATGTTTGGTCATCTTTTTTCACTTTTTAAATTTTCACAATCTTTTTTACTTTAAGATTCCCCGCTCAAACCATCTTTTCTTTTTTTGAGGTTTTTCAGGTAAAGTTAATGTTGCAAGGTAGTTTTCGAAATCAGTCTTGAAATTCTTATCTATAGTTTTAAAGACGGGTATTCCATAAACTGCTTCGAGTTGAGATAACTCACCCAAGATAGATAAATCCAAGAGTAAAGCTTTGGTTGGATTGACATCTACCTTTTTTCCTAAAAGAGCCATCATATCGTTTTTACTACCAGTAACAGATAAGTCAAAAACGAGTTGAATTTCATTACTTTCAGCTATAAAGTCAAATGAGTGTTTTACTCCGGAAGATCCTGTTATCTGAGGATGTAGGATGAATTTGAAGCCCTTATCGATGAGAATTGCTTTGATATCCTCTAATATCGGTAGGTCTCCGCCAAGCTCTTTTACGATTGTATCAACGAATTTGTATGTAAATACTTTCTCGTATTTAGCGGAGTGATGTGTGAATGGTTCTTGACAGTTTTGACAAAGATGTGTAATCTTGGGTTTATCGAAGTGGAATCCACATTTTTCGCAATCGTAACTGACACCTATCTTTTTATAGTAATTTTTCTTCTTTTTTTTCTTAAATGTTTTTTTTTAATGATTTCGTCGACTAAATTGAGCAGTTTTTCAATATCTAAAGGTTTGTAAAGACAAGTATAAGCATTGTTTTCTATGGCTGAATTTACTAATTCAGTCATCTCCTCGCGGTATGCTGTCATTATGATAGCTACAATCTCTGGATTGATCTTTTTAATTCTCAAATAAGTTTCTAAACCGTTGATGGTTGGTAGTTTCAAGTCAATGAATATAATATCGTATCCATTCTTCTGAACCAGTTTAATGGCTTTTTCACCATTACAAGCAGTACCAACGGTATAATTCTTGGTGTTGAGTATATGCTTTAAAACGGTACAAGTAGCTGGATCATCATCAACTACTAAGATAAGTGCTCCCTGTTTGGAATTCTTCGCTTTTTTGATTATTGAGATCATTTTTTCGATGTCCAGGGGTTTGTAGACGATTCCATATGCGCCCTCTTGAAGGGCTTCTTGTACTAGTTTGTCAACAGCGTAAGCGGTCATCATCAACACTACGGTGTCAGGTCTGATCTTCTTGATCATCCGATAAGTTTCTACACCATTCAGTAGAGGCATCTTGATATCCATAAGGATCATGTCAAAAGGTTCTTTCTTAATTCTTTCAATAGCATCCAACCCGTTCGAAGAGGTTGTGGTAGCGTAGCCCTTTCGTTTCAAGACTAAAGACAAAGTCTTGCATAGGTTTACATTATCATCCACGATTAGAATACTCGCTGTATCAGCCATACTAGTTCACCATAGTTTTACTAATAGGAAGCTTCACTGTGAAAGTGGATCCCATTCCCACTTGACTTTGGACTTGAATTATTCCTCTATGTCCATCTACCAATGTTTTAATGATTGCTAATCCCAGCCCTATTCCCTTAGCTTTCGTAGTGAAGAGTGGTTTAAAGATATTCGTCAAGTTTTCCTCTAATATGCCAATACCTGTATCGGTAATGGATGTTTCAACCCATTTTCGATTAATTTTTGAGTTGATGGTTAACTGGCCACCGTCAGGCATCGCCTGAACAGCATTTGTGATGAGATTGGTGAAAACTTGATCAAGTTGGTCTGGGTCCGCTACGATCATCGGTGATTTATCGTCAACTTGATTCAATACTTCAATGTTCTTTGGTATATTGATGTGTGACAATACTTTATTGATGATCTCGTGAATTGGTATCTTATGTTTTATGGGAAGTTTGGGTCTAGCGAAGTCGAGAAGGGTACTTATAATTTTCTCTGAGGTAGCTACTTCGTTCTCCAAAATCTCCAAGGTCTCCTTGGCATCTGGTTCTGGATCTTTTAAAATCATATTCAAGAAGTAAGATGCATTCTTTATTACACCTAGAGAATTGCGTAGTTCGTGGCCTACTCCTCCGGCTAGCATCCCCATCATTTTCAGATTCTCTTTGCGTCTAAGCTCCTCAGCCATACGTTTCTGTTCTGTAATATCGTGGGATACATTAGCTAGATATAAAGGCTTACCTAGATGCGAATCATTGATTGTAAAACAGGTGGCGTATACGTCTATCAGTTTACCCGTTTTAATATTTTGGTATTTATACTCCCCTTCCCATGAACCTTTAGTCATTAACGCTGGTATGACTTCATTCGTCGTTCTTTTTTTTAGATTATCAGGGATAATCTCAAGAATTGTATGCTGTTCTATTTCATCAGGGGCTATACCTAGCATTTTACATCCTGCTTCATTGAGAAAAATTATTTTTCCATCAAGTGTCGTTAAATTGATAAGTTCACTACTATGTTTAACCACTAATGCGAGCTTCTGAAGTTCTTCCTGAGTTTTCTTACGTTCAGTGATGTCCCTTAAAATTGATATAAAACCAATATTCTTACCATTTTCTTTCAGTAAACTTGCGTGTGCTTCTCCTAAACATTGAGTTCCATCTTTCTGGATATAAATGAATTCATATTTTACCTTTTTTTTTCCAAAAATAAATGAACTGAACAATTTTAAATATTTGGGAAGATCACGCACTCGTAGAGTTTTCAATTTTAAAAAATGTTTACCAATGATTTCATTTTCAGGGAAACCAGTCAAATTAGAAAAAGCAGAGTTAATTGATGTAATTACACCGTGCATATCCATTGTTATAATACCGTCAGGAGCCAATTCAACTAAACTTCTAAACTTCTTTTCATTTTTTTTAAGTGTAATCTCTGATTTCTTATATTCAGAGATGTCAGTTACTATGACGAGGATATTTTGTTGATAGGGGTAAACACGTGCTTCATACCACGTTTTTCGACCGTCTGGAAATGTTAATTCGTCTGAAACAGTAGTGGATTCACCGGTCTCCAGCACTTTCTTGTATGTTTTGAAAAAAAAGGTTTCCTCAATATCTGGGAACAGATCCGTCATCTTGCTCCCAATCAATTGCTCTTTCGACATTCGTACAAAGTGGGCGAATGCATTATTCACCATAATATATCGTAAATCAGGGTCTATAATTTGGACGCTGTCTGTGATGTATTCCAATAGAAGATAATATTGTTCATCAGATTCCTCTTCCAATGCTTTAATAGTATTCTGAGTGGTTTCCATGATAACTTGTTCCATATGATCGAAATTTTTAAGTCCAAAATGAACCTGTTAATTAAACCTTGACATTTTTCAATTTAAGTACTATTCAGAAAAATGATACGGAATCCGTATCGAAAAAATGATGAAAAATGTAAATGATTCCTTGGTTTTCAAAACGTATTACTGTGAGATTCAGCTTAATGTATTAGTCTTCGCCTCAAAAACTTCCTTTAAGAGCTCAGAATAACTCTTAAGCTCATTCTCCATCTGTTTCCGTTCAATGGCAAATCTTAGAGAGTTCCGTAACTGAGTACTGTTCATCTCGCCCTTAATCAAATAGTCCTGTGCGCCCATCTTAATTGCACACACAGCCACATCCAAATCATTGAAAGCAGTATATACTACTATGGGTATTTCAGACGTGTCTTTACACACACTTTGAAGCGTATAAAGATGTTTACTATCAGGTAATTTAAGATCTAATATGACCACATCAACGTTACCTTTAGATAGACTTTCTAATCCAGCAGAGAGCTTCTTGACATATTTCAAGGTAAATGGTTCATTTCCATCCTCTAACATTTCTCGAATTAATCGGACATCGCCAGTGTTATCATCAATCATTAAGATCTTAAGGGGTATCTCACTCAATTTAGCTTAACTCCGCGATATTAAACGGATTACGACTTCGTTTTATCAAGATAGTTACGGATACTATTACACAAAGTGACTTGGGTAATTGTAAATATTTAAGAAATATTCAGTATAGTGTAACAGAGATTGTATCGAAAAAAAACAGAGCACTACTAACTATTCTAAAACTATATGAAACGTAATGATATGATTAATAAAAATATTATTTCATAAGGTGTAATTCATAACAGATAAGAAATATAACTGAATAAGTGAATTCAGAAGAATGTGTCTACGATGATAATGGAAAAATTTTGAGAGTGAACTCTTTTTTTAAATTCTATCGCGGTAGTTTCACCGTGAAAATGTAATCTTAGTCTACTTTAGACTTGACGGTGATATCTCCACTATGATCATCCACGATTCGTTTGCAGACTAGTAATCCGAATCCTTAACCTTTCGACTTCGAATAATGGCTGAAAGAACTGGGCTAGATTCTCTTCAGGAATACCTACACCAGCATCCTCAAGCTGTATCAATACATATCCTAGTAATTTAGATGCAGTAATCGTTAATTTACATCCATCTGGTATTGCTTGCACTGCGTTCGTAATTATAATAATGAAAACTCGTCATATCAATACGGAGTCAATCATCAACTTTAGTTTTTTATAATAATCTTAGAGACCTCAACAGTCTCAGAGATGTTCATCGATTAGAGAGTGACTTGAATCAGCTGATGTATACTGGTTTCTAAAGTCTAATTCAAAATCTTGAACCGATTCGTTTTCAATTATTTCTCAGAATTTTATTTGAGCTAAAGTAATTTGGTCTTTTAGTTGAACTAAAGTTAATTTTTTCCAAATAATTCAGTAGAGATATAACCAGTAATTCTCTCAAAAGCCTTGTTTAAACATGTCAGGTTTCAGTACATTACCAGTTTTTTATCTAGAATGATAGAATAATAATTGTTTAGTAGTCAAACTGGTTGAGTTGTAGAAGAACTCTTTGTAGGTGTCAGATTGTATCGATTGTTAAGTCTTCGTGTTCCATCTTCCACAAGTTTCTTCCTAACTTGTTCCATAGTATGCCTCGTGTTTCTTTTAGTATTTCATGCTGTCTTTTCAAGCATTCTTTTATCACACCGTCAAGTTTTTTGGGATCAATGGGTTTCATGATGTAAGCGTTGGCTCCCAAGTTTAATGCTTCAACCGAATTTTGGAGAGTTGCAAATCCTGTAATGATTATGTTCATTCTGGAAGGATATTTCTTCCTAAAAGTTTTGAGCACTTCAATTCCAGAGATGTCAGGGAGCTTTAGATCAATGAGATTAACATTAAAGAACCTGTCTTGCGCCATATCTATCGCGTCTTCTCCGGTCTCGACGACTTCAGCCTCATAACCTTCCATTCTCAATATTTCTGCAAGGCTTCTACCGATGATCTTGTCATCATCAATGATTAGAATGTGTGCGTTATCATTCAATATTTTTACACGCTCAATTTCTTATTCTCAAGTTCATCCAGAATCTTTGGAAACTCTTCAATAGATTGAGTGAAAGTAGTTAATGGTAGTGTTAAAAGCTTCAAAGTGTATTATCTCCATACAATACTCTAAGATTTAGAAAAGAGTTGTCTCGAAATTGGGTTCTATAAAGATTTAGATGCTGAAACTTGATATGTTTGTCTTCAATAGTTTTTGTAACATTGGTTTTCAAAATGGGACCCATTCTATCATTTTGGCGTATCACGATTTAAGTACTATTTAAAAAGATGAAACAGTTTTCGTTTCGAAAACTGAAAGAAAAACTTGTAAAAGTATGATAATCAGAGACCGTATCCATTAAAAAAAGAGTTTTTTCAACCATTCATCACAGAGCGAATAAACAATGAATGAGAAGAAAACTGAGATATCATCCTCACTAGAATAATCAATGAAAACTTCGAGTTTACATTGATCATCTTATCAATATTCCGTATTACTACTATCCAGTAACACTCTCATCTCAATTGAAATTCAACTAATCCAACCCATCATTGCATATACTGCAATGATAGCGAAAGGAATTCCTCCAAGAGCTACTGATAGCAGAACATATGGTAGAACAGTTTTTTTGAGACTCAATTCAAATAATAGATATACTCTGCAATATCTAAAGCTGGTGTAACGGTAACGAGGAAGATAAAGTGACAAAAAACGTTCTCAATAAAGTATTTTCTATAAACTGATGAATGGAGATTCTCAATATTTTAGAGATAATAATGTACAACGTTACCTCACCAACTAGGCGTATAAGTTAAGTCTTCCTGTTCCTTCAGTTTCGCGCTTATTATCCTTAAAAGTTTAGATGGGTCAATCGGTTTCACAATGAAGGCTGTAGCACCTAGCTTGAGAAATTCTTCCGCTTTTTCAAGTGGAAGTCCAGATAACATTATCTTTATCATATCAGGAAAAATCTCCTGTAGCTTAATGAGCAGTTCAGTACCTTTCATGTCAGGGAGCAAGACATTCAACACAGCCAGGTGATAAATGCAAGCTTTAGATTGTTCTATCGCTTTCCGCCCATTCTCTACAATGTCGACATAGTACCCTTCCGTTTCAAAGATCGTTCGTAAACTTTCAAGAATAACATTATCATCGTCCACAATAAGAATACTCTTCTTCTCCTTCGCCACTTCCAGCAACCTCCTTACAGGGGGAATCTAATGATAATGGTGCTTCCTTCCCCAACTATAGATTCAACAGTGATCACTCCACCATGAGCCTCCACAATCCGTTTGCAGACGGCTAAACCGAATCCCTGACCTTGAGCCTTCGTCGTAAATAATGGTTGGAAGAGCTTCGTCAAATTTTCTTCGGAGATACCAACACCTGTATCTTTCACATGAATCAAAACATCACTAGCAGTCTTAGACGCAGAAATTCGCAGAACACCTCCATTAGGCATGGCTTGCATAGCGTTCGTAAAGAGATTGATAAAGACTCTTTTCATATAAGCGGGATCAACCATTAACCTCAAATTATCAGGAAGTTCGATGGATACTTCAATGATCGAAGGTATAGTAATCACTAGGAGAATGTCACGGATTAACTGCTCTAAGTTTGTATCAACAAGTTTTAAGTTTATAGTTCTTGCGTAGTCCTGAAGATCGGAGACGATCTTATTCATGTACTCGATCTGATCATCAAGCGTCAACTTCAAATCTTTAAAACTTTCTTTTTCCAATAGCTTCTGCAAAGGAGGTGGCATCGCTTCTATTTTTTTCCCCATCAAGTAAGTGATGTTAACCATTGCCTGTAACGGGTTCCGTAAATCATGACCCACCATACCCGCGGTCTCACCGATAGTTGCCATCCGCTTAGCGTCTTGTAATTGTTGATCTATTAGTTTGCGTTCCGTAATATTCGTAGTGATAATTCCAAGATTATTTCCTACTTTAAAAGCTCGCAAAGTTAAGTGAATATCACCAAACTTAGGATGAGGAACCAGATCTTCAACGAAGAAGGGCTTTCCCGTCTTTAAAACTTCCATATACTTAAAGAATCTACCCGTTTCCTTAATGTTAGGAACAATTTCTTCAATGTTTTTTCCAATTATATCCTCTTTCTTGGTTCCTTCAGGAAAGACATTCATTCCTATATCATTGATGTCAATATAATTTAGTTCTGAATCTAAAATGATAAAACCGTCTGGTGATGACTTCATGAATTGGTTTAATCTATCCTCACTGACTCTTAGATCCTTAGTTTTCTCCTCAACCAAGTTTTCTAAATTTTCATTACTATATTTGAGTTCATTCTCGGCTATCTTGCGTTCAGTAATGTCTCTCCCATAGATATGCACGTAATTAGATTCATCAACAGGAGCAAATAGAAATGAGTAAACACGATGGTTATGTTCGAACTCAACGAATTCATTTAGACTTGATTTAACAACATGGTTAACATGTTTAATCCACGCTTTAGGTACTGTTTTACCGATACCACTATTCCACTTGTGAATCCATGATTTTGAAACATCGTTAGCGTAGAGAAGCACCCCGTTATTGTCAATTCGCATTACAGGATTCGGATTCTCAGACGGAAATTTCGCTAAGTCCTCAATTTCCGTAATTAGTTTCTTGCGTTCAGTAATATCTGAGACAAGTTCGATCACACTAATAACTTTTCCATCCTGTTTAATAGGTATAACTTTGGTAAAAAACCACCTAATACCAGTTTTCGGAATAACTGAAGAAATCTCGTAGCTTTTTGATTTTCCTTCCTTGAAAACACTTTCCAATGTTTTTTTAGTTATTTCGTGTTGCTCAATCGGCATATAATCATATATACTCTTTCCAACTACTTCTTCTAGAGTATACGGTGGAACTGTCCAGTTCATATATTGAATAATATTTTTGTTATCTATGATGATAATCATATCATTAGTGTTTTTTGTCAAAGAAACCCATTTTTCAGTTGCATCCTTCAATAATTTCTCATTTTTTATGCGGTCTGTGATGTCTATGAATGAAGCCATCATACAGATGGGTTTACCAGCGTTATCTGTAACCAGGTTTGATGATAATCCTATATTGAAAGGCGAACCGTCTTTTCTCTTACCAACGAGTTCTCCTATCCAACCTCCACTACTTGTTAGTGCTTCTACTATTTTCAATGCATCCTCTGGGTTTTGCCAAAAGGATTCCACAGAATTTCCCAGCACTTCATCGAATGTATCAAACCCCCACATCTTAAGAAAGGAATCGTTCACGTAAGTTACATCACCTTTCAGATCAGCGAATGCAATAGCATTAATGGAAGATTCCACGGCATTATCCTTAATCATCATCTCTTCTTTCATTTTTTTCTGTTCCGTGATATCCAAAGAGTATTCTATCATCTGGATTACATTACCTACATCATCAAAAATGGGGTAGCCGTGAACTTCAAAAATTTTACTACTTCCGTCTCTATCGTAATGCACATGCTCAACTATAACAGGTTTCTTGGTCTTTTTCACTTCCTCAAGTGGACAAATACACTCACCACTTCCACATGGAACCTCGGTTTTATGAGTGAGTTCATAGCAGGTTAAACCTTTTAGATTAGCGAACCCAGCTGCTGAATTTGCTAAGTGAATAGTGTAATCAGTTGCATCAAGTACGTAGAAGGGATGATCAAGCGATGATAATACTTTATTTAAGAATTCGTTTTGGTGCTCAATTAACAGTTCTCTCTTTATACGAGAGGTTATGTCGCGGGCAATTCCTAACACCAAGGTCTGATTTTTAATCTTCACTGGAAATGTGCGGATTTCCACTTGTACTTTAGTTCCATCCTTTTTAAGTAAGATGAACTCATCGGGCCCAGTTGGTTTACCTAGAGCATTTAAAGTTAAAAGTTTAGCTGCTTTCAGGATGAATTTTCGAGGCAACAGTTTCAGTTTTAAAAAACTCTGTCCAATTAATTCAATCCTTGAATAACCCGTCAATTCCTCTGCTGCTATGTTTCCATCCACGAAAGTGCCTCTTAAATCACTCAAATAATATGCATCTGGAGCATATTCAAAGAGAATGTTTATTTGTTCTTCTGAGGTTTCTAATTCACTCTGCATCTTTAATACCCTCCAAGTAGAACCGCGTTTAAAGCTTCAAGATATGAAGCATTAATCCTAAACAACGTATCATCGACCATCAATCAACTTTCTTGGATAAACATCTCTTAAGTTCCAACATGATTTTCTAGAACTAAAACCTAATTACATAGTTTTATCCGTTCGCTTTCCGCATAATCACAGTTACGTCATCTTGATGTTTCAACCCAATGTGGTTTATGATGTCTTTAGGGCACAGAACTAAGACGGAATACCGATGAGTGTTTAATTGTTTAACTAGGATCTTCTCAGTGAATAATTCATAATGGTCACCATGTTCAACCCCAATGTCCACGTCTTCCTCGTCTTCTAAACACATCTTCTTTATCAGTCTACTGCTCATTCTTTGCAGATATATTGCAGATGAATTGTCGTCGTATCTGTAAACACATCCACTTATCTTTTCAAATGATTCATCGTTTTCAACATACAAACTCGTAGGTTCAGCGACGACAGATTCGCTCACATAATCACCTTCAACAGAATCATCAACTTAATAGATACATTATTCAAGATTGAGGGTTCAACCTAAAAATGAGTCTTCTATTCTAAATGAATTCATATTCACATTCAATCTGTATTTTCTCTGTGAACTTAAGCGATATTCAAAAAGTTGACACAAAAAAAGTATCGAGACTCGACAATGACAATAAATATCCAAGCTTATTACTTAATTTGAAAATGGTTTGAAGAATATTTCTTTAAAGGAAACTTTGAACTTGTCCAGAATAATTATCAAAGTTTAGAGTAAAAATTGGGTAATTACTTTTAAAGAAAAATTTATGGTCTTTATTCATCCAGAAAGTAAATTGGATGAAAATATAGCATTGAAGTGCTTCTTTTATCTTAATCTACCTCAAGATATTAACTATTAACTTGGGTAAGTCAACGCTTTCTCAGATTTAAAACATCTAAATGATAAAGAAAACATTAACTGTGCAGATCATTATTCAGTCAATTAAGAAGAGATCTAATCGTTTGCACTATAGCTTCTTTACTGCTAAACTTGTGCTTCCATCCTATGGACTCAATTTTTGTGACATCTAGGAGCATTTGTTTTACGTCGCCCCTCCAACCTCTACCACCGTCCACCCCGCCCGTGAAATGAAACGTGACATTTTTTAGGTTCATCTCGTCAACAACGAGTTTAGCTATCTCTTTTACATTAATTTGATCTTTGGAACCAACATTGAAAATATTAGTCAATCCTTCAGATTTATCAGTGGCTTGGAGAAACGCATCAATACAATCATTTATGTAGAGGTATGATTTGGTTTGGGTACCATCACCGAGTATCTCAAGCTCCTTTGGATTAACTCTCAGTTTAGAGATGAAGTCATAAATTACCCCGTGTCCGCTTCTCGGCCCAACAATGTTAGCTAGTCTAAGTATGACCGTTTTTATACCATATGTGTGAGCGTAAGAGGTGATTAAGGCTTCAGAGGCGAGTTTAGAAGCACCATAAATGGAGATCGGTCTTGTTGGGTAATCCTCAGGAGTCGGAATGAGGTCTACATCACCGTAGACGGTTGAAGTCGATGTAAAAACTATGGTTTGTGTATTGCTTCGCCTTAACTCTTCAAGGAGAACATGAGTTGCATAAATGTTCTGTTGAAAACAGGTCTTGGGATCATTAAGTTCAAGGCGAACCTCAGCGTTAGCAGCTAAGTGAAAGAGTACATCTACATCTTTCATAGCTTCCTTAACATCAATGGTATTTGTGCAATCTCCCAATATGAACTGCATATTCTTACTCATCGATTGAGACATATTCGCTTTTAATCCTGAGGAGAGATTATCAAGAACATGAACTTCGTCATCAAGTAAGATTAACCGGTCAATTAGGTGGCTTCCGATGAAACCTGCACCACCCGTTATGAGAACTTTCATGTTATAGACAAACCTAGTTTCTATCTAATATTTTTTTGGGGAAATGGTTTATTAATATTTTTTTTGTTGGTTTCCACAAGATACAGAACTCTTCATTTTGAATACTTCATCGTGAGTTATAATTTAGTTTATATTGAAGGTTCCAGTACGACCGCTTTACCTCTGAGTTTACTTTCACATTTTAAGCAGGGTTTAACCTCAAATTTTCCCTTAATTCTTTCGAGATGACAACTCGTTACCGCTTGTTAAGCGAAATTAAACCTATAGGTAATTAGCTTATTACATATATTTTCGTTCACTTAATATTTAGTTTAGGTTAAAACCTGAAGTTTAAGCTATTACTCATTCAGTTAAAAGATTATTCTTCCACCTTTCGTGTAGGATGAATTAAATGTATAATTACAGATCGATTATTTTTTATCCATTTTCTTTTTCAAACTCGAGGGTTGATACACCAAGGGTGAATAGTCACCGGAACGATGTGTTTGTTGAAGAGGCGGATGTAAATGTTTTTTTGAATGTTTCGAATCTCAATAGAATCCATTAAAGATAAACTAGTCTTCGGTATTAGAAGGGTTTGAAATTTTTCTAGTTTTCTTTTATTTTCTTGAAAAAGAATGAACGTAGTTTAACTCGATTATTAGTCTCCATCAACAAGAGTATAGTAACGCTGATGAGTACCATCGTTACGAGAATAATTGGACCATTACCTTTGAATATTGGAATTACCTTTATCATGTCCGAGAGTGAGTTCCAGACTTGAGGTATGCCCTCAAGATAGACTTGAAATAGGCTAGGCGGTCTCACTTTTACGTTGATACTGTTAGATGAATCTGTGAATTCAACTGTTTTGTAAATGTAAGTTATTGAAGCTGCGTTTAAATTGACTGATATAAACGGAGACCGTTACGAGAATGCTTCCAATTCGTTTTCGAAGTATTAACCCTCCCAAAAAGCCCACGGGCTATCCAAAGGATGAACAGAGTTGAATAAACAAAGGGATCTCCCAAAAGGACAAATATTTGAGAAAGAGCTATCCTCAATGATGTGCCAAAAAGAGGACTTAACCAACTGACTATTACGTTGAAACCGGTAGGAAACACCATAAAGGCTAAACTAAATGTTAGAAAACAGCACATAAACAATACAATCAATTTTCGAATACGGCTTACCACCTATAATTTGTACAAACAAGCAAATATTGAGAAAAGTTATGTTCGTAAGAGTTCTTATCGCTTGTGAAGATATGCTGAATATTTATAATATTGAGTCTACACAGTAAAAAAAATTGTTTACAACAAGTTCTCAGCTTACTGTATCTTTATAATAGATAAATCTTCCATTTTTTTAAAAAATAAATAGTAACCCCTGCTTCATCAGAAAAAAAATGACAAAAAAAGGGGATGTTCTGGTGATAGACGGTAGTTTACGAGTGATTTAGCTAAGTAACTTTCAGATGCCGTTAGTATGGGGGCATGCCACCGGGCATTCCACCACCACCGGGTGGCATTGGAGGAGCAGGAGACTTTCCTGAAGCTATGACATCGTCAATCCTCAGGATCATACAAGCGGATTCACTTGCAGATTTGATTATCTGTTCCTTCACAACTAATGGCTCGTAAATATTAAGTTTAGCCATATCCGCAACTTTGCCACTGAAAACATCGACACCTGCCCAGAGATCACCTTTCTCGTGGCGAGACCTCAACTCTACAAGTATATCGATGGGATCTAATCCAGCGTTATCAGCCAGTGTCGTTGGAATCACTTCCATCGCTTCCGCAAAGTCAATAGCAGCCAATTGCACTCTTCCAGATAAGCCCTCAGCCCACTTCTTCAAGCGTGAAGCGATCTCCATCTCAGGTGCTCCACCGCCTGCTACTACTTTGGACTTCTGGACGACATCGCGGACTACACATAAAGCATCGTGTAGTGATCGTTCAACTTCGTCCACGATCTTATCTGTGCCACCTCTAACCAAAATTGTTATTGCCTTGGGATTAGTGCATCCCTCTATAAAGACCCACTTGTCATCGCCGATTTTCCTCTCCTCAACGATTTCAGCTTTGCCTAGATCTTTCGCGGATAATTCTTCGATGCTTGAAACAACTTTTCCTCCTGTGGCTTTAGCCAGCTTCTCCATGCTTGATGATTTTGCCCTTCTAATTGCGAGTATATTCTTCTTCGCTAGGAAGTGCTGAACCAAATCATCGATTCCCTTCTGGCATATGAGCACATTGGCTCCTGAAGATGCAATCTTATCCACCATTGTCTTCAACATTCGCTCCTCTTCGTCCAAGAAAGCTTTAATCTGATCTGGACTTTGAATTCGTATTTCTGCTGTTAACTCTGTTTTTTCTATCTCTAGTGCACAGTCTAATAGAGCAATCTTGGCTCCATCAATCTTCTTCGGCATCCCCGAGTGGACGACCTCTTTATCGATTGCTATTCCCTCAATCATCTTCGTCTCCACAAGCGATGCACCTTCCTTCTTCTCAACATCTATGTCATCAAGATCAACCTTGTATTCTCCTTTTCTCTTTTCTGCGACTTTGAGAATTGCTTCTACAGCTAAATCGGCAAGGTAATCTCTATCCGCTCGAACTATTTTACTAGCCATCGACGTTTTAGCGATCTTCTTCAACATCGATTTGTCGGTTGGCTCCACTGATATGGCTATATCGTTGTAGAGTTCCAGCGCTTTGATAGCAGCTCTTCTGTATCCCTCAACGATTATTGTAGGGTGAACGTTCTTGTCAAGCAGATCCTCAGCCTCTTCCAACAATCTGCCTGTGAAGACGACAACCGATGTAGTCCCGTCTCCAACCTCGTCATCCATTACTTCAGCTACTTCCACCATCATTTTAGCTGCGGGGTGTGCAATATCCATCTCTTTTAGGATTGTTGCTCCGTCGCTTGTGATGGTCGCGTCTCCAAAGCTGGATACGAGCATTTTGTCCATTCCCCTCGGCCCTAAAGCCGATTTGACAACGTTCGCAATGACCTTAGCGGCCATAATATTATTTCTCTGAGCTGTTTTACCTCTAGTTCTACTAGATCCTTCTCGTAAAATCAAAATTGGTTGATTATTTGAAATTGACATATAAAAACCCTATTTCGACGTAAACTATTACCTAATATAAAAAGCTTACTGAATAATCAAAGAAAAGGAGTTAAAACAAAAGATTTTTTTTGATAAATAACGGATTAACTTTTCAGGTTCCTAGATCTTATAGAATCGTAGTAGACCCTGAAGAAATAGAAAGGATTTGATACATGTTATTTTGCATGAACTTCAATATTAGCAAAAAGTTATTCAAGTACATATAACAATGGTCTCCTCTGGAATACTGGATACCAGTGTTTGGAATACATCATCCCTTATTTTATGATGAAGAAGACATTTTTTGGTAATTTAGCTAAACTCTTTGGAACAACTTGATCTTAGTAAATCCTTCTTTATCGAATCTGACCTGATTATTGAATAGACGCTGATAATTTGGGGTCTCTTTGAAAGTTTCCACACCATTGATTCCAGACAACTTTACATTCATCAAATTACGCTAAATAATTGCGTTTTCACAATCTAGATGGCTTTATATCCATCATGGGTAACTTGGAGATAATATTCTTGATCTTCTCGATTATCAGATAAAATCTAAATCTCAAAGTTTTAGTGTTGTCTCATAAGTTGAAAAGTGGATATGTAATAGGGAGTACCCCTGCTTTTCCTTTCTAACGTTGTGTCGGTTTTCGATACAAATAGAATCTACATTATTGGGAATTGGGTGCAAACTCAATGTTTTACACTCCACTTCTTGAAGTCATCCAAGTATTAGTTGTTATTGTTACATCTTAAGTCAAACAATGAACTCCAAACTTTCTTAGGACAATCTAGCACTAGTCTAATCATTATTTTAGTAGAGGATGTAAAAGTGGAAAGTGTAGAAGGAATGATTATGATGCGAATTGGTTAGCTTTAAAAAAAATTCTAATTAGAAGTGAATAAGTATAATTGTCTCCTGATCTTACATAAATTCTGCCGTCAATTATCGCTGGGCTGGATCAAAGAGATTCATCAGTCTTGTATTTCTATGTTGTGTGATTGGTGACAGGCGTTGAGGATTTGGAGTAATCTGTAGGTCTTGCGTCGTGGTGGAACATTGGTCAATCAGCATTCGTTTCAGAAGAACCATTCCATAAGAGTATTAATGGAAATATTGCGATTCGGGATGGAGTAGCAAGAACGCGAGTTATAGGAGAAAAAATGATAAAATAACAGATTTTCTTTTCGCAATAGTACTAGTGACTAGCGTTGAACTTCTAATCAAACAATTTAAGGCGTTTCCTCTTTCAGATATGGAAATAGAACGAAACAGAGTATTTTTACACTAAAGTTAAGGACTGAGGACATGTTATCGAACTAGTTCTTCTCAACTTTTTTTCAGGAAACGTTTTGTTCAATAAGTATAGAGCTATCCATCTACCTTTTTATTCTTCTCATTTTACAGATGCCTGTAATCCTGCAAAGTGTTTATCGAACAGTAAATCTTTGTTAGCTTCTTTAAACAATACTCCATAACGGTCATTTTTGAAGATAAATTCCAAATATTTAACTTCCTTCTTTCTAAATAGTTTCCCGTACTTTTTTGATTGTACAAAGTTGGCTTCTACAGGCGCATGCTCCTTTTTTACTATACTGAAGAGGCTTGTGCCTTTCTTTGATTCAGATAAACAGTTTGTGCAGTAGGGGAAGTTAAACTTCCAATTCCTCCAGTGTTTACCCGACCGAGAAGTATGCTCAATGGTTTCAAGTGCAATCTGTTGTAAAGGTGAATAGTTTTGACCGCAGTTACAGCAAACTTGAGGTATACGCCAAAGGTTTGGAACAAAAGTAAGTGCAACTTTCATTTTATTCTCACCCATGAGATAGATTTATGGAACTCTAAAACTTTGATATTGTTTCATAACCATTCCAAAACATTCAATCATTCTTTATGCTCACAATACCCTGATGAATTGATTTAAATAATGTTCAAAAAATTGATACGAACTTAGTTACGCTGCCCAATTGAGTTCGGAAATATTTCCGGAGTGAGTTCTTTTATGAGTTCTCGACAGTCCGCAGGGCTAAATCTTACTGTTGCCTCGTCTCTTCCGTCTTCGCCTTCTCGATTGAAACCGAAAAAATGTGCAAATACCTCGATTACATATATTTCGCATATTTTTCTAAATCATTTGTGAAATTCTTCACAAAAATTAAAGATATAAAAACAAGAATTATGGAGATGAATCTATCAATGATTACAGGATAATTGATGAGTCAGCCAAATTCCTTTTAAAAAAAATAGCACCGTACACATAACAATTCCCTAAAAATGTTTGAAGACGTAGTTCCATAGTGTATGAGGTAGGTAAACAGATTTATTCAGAACAAATTAACAAAACAATGAAAATTAAACTACGGATTTAAACTTAAACTGACAGGATTATTGAGATGTGAATGTGGACATGGCAGTTATCAAGAAATTATAGAATTGGAATGATGTGATTAAGATTGTTTGTGAAAAGTTTTTAGCTGTTCACAAATGAAATGAACATCATCCATTTTCAGATTTGGATGCATCGGTAAGCTCAGACAGGTCTTTCCATATCTTTCACTTACTGGAAAGTCACCATCTTTAAAACCGTAAAGGCTGCGGTAGATTGGTTGAAGGGGAATCGGGATTGGGTAGTGTACTCCACATTCTATCCCAGTTTTTTTAAGCCAACTATGTAATGCGTCTCTCTGTTCAGTTCTGATCACAAATAGGTGAAAAACTGGTGTTATATAGGATGAACCTTGAGGTGGAAGTTTAATATAATCTTCTAGTTCTTTAAGCTCATCAAAGTATTGCTTTGCGATGAGAGTGCGTTTTTTATTCCATTCATCAAGTCTTTTGAGTTGAATCCTACCGATTGCAGCGTTTATCGTGTTAAGTCGGGCTGTGTAACCTATTATGTCATGTTCATATTTAGCGGTTCTACCCGAGTTTCGAAGTTTGATTGCAGTATTGGCAATATCTGCATTATCAGTAGTGATCATTCCACCGTCACCCAACACAGACATGTTTTTTGAAGGATAAAAAGAGAAACATCCAACATCACCTATGCTTCCCACTCTTTCTTTTCGATATATAGCTCCATGGGCTTGGCATGCATCCTCCACCACGTATAGTTTCCGGTCTTTAGCAATATCCATTATTTTATCCATTTCAGCAGGAAACCCGTAAAGGTGGACTGGGAGCAACACTTCAGTATCGTAAGTTAAATTTTTCTCTAAATGGTCAGGATCAATATTATACGTTAAGGGATCGATATCAGCAAAGATAGGTGTTCCCCCTGCGTGAATGATTGAATTAGCAGAGGCGATAAATGAGAAAGTTGAAGTCAGCACACTAACACCGTGCTCTACACCACACGATATTAAAGCGAATTGTAGAGCGTGAGTTCCAGAACTTACCGAGACTGCATGCTTAGTTTTCACATATTTTGCAAACTCTTCCTCAAACTTCCACACGTTCTCTCCTGAAACATATCTATCATTTTCAAGAGCATCCAAAACAGCAGCTTTCATCTCCTCATCGAGAATAGGAGAACCGAGACTAATCTTACGATTTACCATACGAATCACCCAACTCTGAATAATACCACATAATGATAATGATTAACAATACTTAAACATCAATATCATTTCAGAATCTACATTTTTTCAAATAATAATGAATATATTAAGATTATTAATGTACAAGTAGTTTAAGGATATTTGCAGCCTTCTTTTGAGGGGGTATTTCCTTTAGCATACCAGAAATTCCTTGGCGTAGAGTTCACTTCGGCGAGTAACGGAGCAAAATTCTAGCCTTTGCGATATCGTAGAGGAAGATTTGATAATCGAAGCTGCGACCTGGCTCAATTTTAGCATTCAACGTGGAACCTGAGAGAGTAAGACAGGCTTCACATGCATCTCGTATGTTTACAGCGCGACCGGTCCCTACATTAAAGGTCTCATTAAGGTACGGCGTCTCTAAAACGAGCAGATTTGCTTCCACAATATCCTTAATATATGTGAAGGAAAAAACCTTTTCGAAATCAAACTAACCACGTGTTATTTTTCTGTCACCTTGCTCTGGTTAAGTCAGTTACATCAGGTTTAGATTATGCCACAGCTTAAATCTTTGATGGGTTAAGTAGGGTGATCTAGGAGTCTTATCTTGGTTATATCCACAAGTTCCAGTAGATATATGGGAAATCGGTTTGCTCATGTTCGCCCTAATCGGATTTTGCACATACGGCGCACATGTCACAATGGTTGCATCTATGCCCGTAGATTTCAGCGTCAAGGGAGGAAGCGCTTCAGCAACAGGATTCATTAACGGCTTTGGATATCTCGGCGCAACAACTGTCAGTATAGTTTCAGGCATCTTAATTGACAACTACGGATGGGATCTCTGTTTTAAATTTTGGGTTGTAAGCGCATTCATCACTTCCTTACTTCTATTACCACTATGGAAGAAAGAACCAATAAAATGAACAAGAAACTACACATACAAACCTCAATTGAGAACAGTCACTCTTATTATAAAAATAATTGTGTATTCAATAGTCGCGAGATTATTAGTTCCAGATAAATGATTCTGGTATCAGAGAGGTGAAGAAGAGATTTATCATTTCCGAAGTGAAATTTTGTATCAGTTCAGTGTAGGATACGCATCACAAGCCATAGGAACCATTTGGGCATATAGTTGTATCTTCATTAATCTCTTCGCCTTCTGAAAGGACAGCTTAAATAATAAAGGTATTCGAAAAAGATTATGAGAATCTGTTTTAGTGTGAAGTACCAGATTCATATCATCTGCTATCTTTACGATTCTTTGCGAATAAGTTCAGGATCTTTTCTTCGTACTTGAATACTGGTTCTGTGAGGGAACGTAGGATGCGAATGCGGCTCATTATCACTCTGAGGTCTGCTAAATCAGCTTCTGTTAGGGTTTTGGTGAGGGGGACTATTGTTAGAAATGTGAAAAGGTAAAGGGTACAACTGAATAGTAGATTGAGAAAACCATTGAAGGGGGAAAATTGGAGGAATATAAATGTTGGTATGGCTGATGTGAATGATGTTAAATATATTTTGAGGGTTGATTTAATGTCTAGGCGTAGTTTGAACCTCGTGAACGCTACGTATAGCTGGTATATGAGGGGTGGGAGAGCAGAGAGTAGTGTCGCGATGAGTAATCCGGGAACACCGTAGAGCATGGTCAGTGCCGGCAATAGAGGAATGAGAGTTGCTATTCCCATCAGGTTAGCTTTGAGGATAGTTTTTGTTTCACCTACCCCGTTGAATAAATGTCCAAGGACCATTGAACCTACCCCGGAGTAGAGGAATATTAATATGTGGAGTGATAGGTAGGATGGTGCCAAATTGTAGTTCTGTCCGTAGAAAGTGTAAACGAAATCCTCAGATATAATCGATATGAGGATTGAAGCGGGAACAATAAGTAGGGCAGTATACTTGACAGAAATTTTGAAGAGTCTCTTGAGTTCATTAGAATGCAGATTTATCTTTGAGAAGGCTGGGAAAAGGACGCTGAAGGGAAAAACTAAGATTGTTACGGCTGATGTAAGTTTTATGGCAACGTTGAGGTTTCCTAGTTCAATGTTTGAGGAGAATAAAGCCAAAACTATGGTAGTGTATTGGGTTGAAATAAGGGTAATTATGGCTGAAAGGTATAGGGGTAAACCATAATCCAGCATGATTTTAAGGTTGCTTTGGATGCTGTCGCGTGAGGGTACACCTAACTTCCGGTAATGTTTGAGCAGGATCAAACTTCCAATGAGACTAGCGGATGCGTAACCTGAAATGTGGCCCGTTAGCATTCCAATGACACCGAAACCGACAATTAAGAGTAAGGGTGAAGAGATCACTTTTACTATGGACATAATATTGAGAACTAATGCTCTGTGATCCATTCTCTCTAAGCCAATGAATGCTGAACTCAATACGCCGAAAACTGTTTGAAACGTTATCAGTATCGATGTCAATCTGATGAGGTAACCCATCTCGGGCCTGTTAAGTATGTATGTTGCAAATTGGTCAGCGAAGATGAAACAGATAATTGAAGCAAAGACACCTAATGCGAGTTTGAAGATGTACCCTGACTTTAGCATTCTAGCTGCAAGACCAAGTTTACCTTCAGCTCTGAGCCTTGCTAAATACCGTATTAATGCATAGTTTATACCTAAATCTACTAAACCGACTAGAATTGTGGGTACCACCAAAGATAGGGAGTATAAGCCATAGTTTTCTGGTTCAAGAAGTCTTGCAGAAAAGATGGAACCTACTGCAAGTATGAGAGTGGACAGGGTGTTTCCGGCGAAGAGGAAGAGGCTTCCTCGAACTGAATCTTCAGCTATCTCAGTAAACTCATTAGGCATTGATTCTCACTTTTTTTAAAAAAAATCTATTTGTTAGCATTTTAGATTCCTGAGTGATTCCATCGAATTTTGAGTTGAAGAGGATGATGTCTTTAATGTTTCTTATTGCTCTTAAGAATAGCATTTATTGTCAATGAAGAAAGTTCGAATGAACCTTTTAAACTGGTTTAATTAAGTGCGTTGTAAATATCACAGAAATGTGAAAAATTCACGCTTTAGGTAGCCAATTTTCTCTCCTTAAGCTCTTTCAAAGTCTTCTCAAAGAGATCAACAGCGCCCCATCCATGAGTTTCTGCCCACTCAGTCAATTCCTTTAATCCATCCTTAAGTTTGATTGAAGGTCTGTATCCAAGAGTTTTTTGAGCCAACGATATATCAGCGTAACAATCTCTGATATCGCCCTTTCTGTATTTTCTGGAGATTTCAGGTTTCAATTTAGGTCTCATCAGCTCAATGAGTAACTCAGCTATTGTTCTAATGGAAGTAGCTTTCCCGGTTCCGATGTTGATTGCGTGGTAGTTAGCTCCATTCTTCTCCAAAGCTAAAATATTTGCTTTTGCTACATCTGATACGTGAACGAAATCTCTCACCTGCTCTCCGTCCTCAAAAATATACGGATTTTTACCATTTAAGATTCGACTGCAGAATATAGCGCAAGCTCCAGTATATGGATTTGACAGAGACTGTCGAGGACCATAAGCATTGAAGTATCTCAAAGCCACTGTCGGTATTCCATAAGTTTCCCCGATTAATAGAGCCATCTCCTCTTGGTGACGTTTACTCATGGCATATATGGAGGTTGGGACAATAGGCTTAGTCTCATCTGTAGGTAAATGTTTGAGTGTTTCGCCACATTTTGCACAGGATAGATTCCAAATTCGATCTTTCAGCTGTTTCTCATCTCTTAACCGCGGATTTCTATATTCAGAACAGCTTTGACAATGATATTTACCCTCACCATAAATAGACATGCTCGACGCTATCACAAATTTCTTAACAGTATTCTCCTCATTAACGAGAACATCTAACAACGTCGCGGTTCCTCGAGTGTTGTAGTCCACATACTTCTCTATCTGATACATTGACTGTCCAACACCGACCGCGGAAGCAAGATGGATCACTGCATCAGTATCTTTTATCAACTGATGTATTAGTTTCCGATCTCGTATATCTCCTTCAATGAGCGTTGCTTTTTCATTCAAATACTCAGGTTTTTCTCCTCTATGTACCTGATACTCTAACTTGTCAAGTATCTTCACATTATAGCCTTTCTCTATAAGCAAATCTACTGTATGGCTTCCGATGAAACCTGCTCCGCCTGTAACAAGTATGTCATTTATTCCTGATGTTTTCATTTTAAACTCATCTTCCTTTTTTTCTTATATTATAAAATTAGTATTCTCAATTTTTCTTGTGTATTAATTATATGATGTTAAAGACTTTAGTGCTTTTTTTAACTTCGGCACACGTGATAATAGAACTCCAAGATTGTTAGCAAAATCTCTTTCAAAATTAGGATATATGAATAAATTGTGTCTGAATCGTTTATTGATAAGTACGGTTAATATGTGTTGTAGAAGATCGCGTGGTGAAACACCGGCTAGTTGTAGAGTATAATTTGAGACGAATTGGACAAAGTCTTTCTCCTTTATCCAACTATACTTATGAAGTGGAATGGATCCGAAAGAAACATCAAGGTTGTCGGGATTAGCCCATTCTTTAAGCGATTTTGGTTCATCCAACCCTGTCTCTTTACATAGATCATATAGCTCTCCTCCAGGAATAGGTCTGTAGATCCAGCAAGGATAATGGATCGACTTAGGACAGATTTTTCTGATTTTCTTGATAATTTTGATGTTATCCATCATCTCCATCTTTGTTTGTGATGGCAAACCTATCATCCATGAATAGACAGGTGTTATATTTGATTCATGACAAATTTTTGCTGAACTTAAAATATCATTCGTAGTGATATCCTTCTTGATAAATCTGAGAACACGATCGGAACCAGATTCTGTACCCATCGAAGCGAACTCGAATCCGATTTTATTAAGAGTTTTAGCTTGTTCGACATTAATGTAGTTTTCATTGAAACAATCTGCACGGATGTTTGAACCCCATGAAATATCCACGTTTCTTCGCAAGAATTCTTTAATGATTCCGTCAGTTCTGGTTTTACTTATAAAAAAATTTTCATCCAAAGGTCTAATCGCGTCTAATTTATACTTATCAACTATAAATTCAAGTTCATCTAAAAATCTTTTAGGCGTTTGAGCACTCCACCCTGTTTTGGTAACACTATTAATGCAAAAAGAGCATCTGTAAGGGCAGCCCCTTGAAGACAACATGGGTAACATTCTAACATTTCTACGAAATAAAAAATGATCCTGAAACTCGATGTAGAATTTGATATCGAGCAAATCATAATTTAAGAAAGGAAGATTATTGACATCCATGGATTTTCTTAAAGAATTTACTTTATTCTCATAAGCCAAACCATTTATTTCTTTAAAATCTTGCTTACCTTTCTCCAAATGTTGAATTAAGTCTAATAATGTTTCTTCTCCAGGTCCATAAACCACGAAGTCAACAGAAGGATCCTTTACTGTCTGCAATGGATATAAAGTAGGATGTATGCCACCCCACACTATTGGAACATTTGGATTTATTTTTTTAAGGTGTCGACTTATTAAATAAGCATTGACAATCTGTGCGGTCATAACTGATAAGCCAATAAGAATAGGGCTGTTTTGTTCAACAATTTTTTCTAATTCTTTTAAGTATTCTATACTACCTATTGAGGCATATGGAGTAACATCCATTAGTTTGACATTGTATCCTTCATGCTCTAAATATGAACCTAACGAGAGTATACCTAGAGGTGGTCTTAGACTTTTGATGTCCTCAGTCCTCGACCATTCAGGATTTTTCCCGACTAATGTAGGATTTATTAAAACCACATCAACCATTTTTTAGCACAGGCTCTTAACATTAAATCAATATTCTGAATATGTTCATAATATGTTCAATACAGCTGATAGTTAGATAATATCGAATTCCGACTAACTTTGTTCTCTCCTAATAGATGTGAATTGATGCTGAACAGAGGTAGATCATCTGGAACTGTGACTTCATAATTAAGTAAACTTGAATTGTAAGGCCAGAGACTTCTGATGAAACCTACCCCTCCTGTGACAAGTACCTGATCAATCATCAATATTCTCAATTTGTACACATCAACCTTTCAGATTACAATAGAACATTAGCAGTTTCAAATTTTCTTGAAATTCATAATCAAGTAAAGATTTCTCTATTCTGTTTCACCCACTGTATCAGACGTTGGATGCCTTCATTCACTCCAATTTTTGGAGTCCAATTAAGAAGCATATGTATTTTTTTGATATCTGATACGTATACTTTCTGGTCTCCAAGTCTCCAACCTTCAAAGGAGAATTGAGGCTTTATCTTCGAATAAGTTTCGATTAATTCGAGAGCTTCCAGAAGAGAAATTGTGTTCCCTGAGCCACCTCCAACGTTGAATACGCCATGTTTAATATGTTTACTTTGCACAAATTTGTTATACGCCCGTATTAAATCAGAGACGAATAAAATGTCTCTAACCTGTTTTCCATCACCATAGATCGTTATCGGTTTTTCCATCATTGTAGCGATTATAAACCATGCAAGCCAACCTTGATCCTCAACCCCAAACTGCCTCTCCCCGTAAATGCAGGACATCCGAAACACACCCGTTTTTAAACCGTAAACACTCGAATAATCTTGCATATATAAGTCTCCAGAAAGCTTTGAACACCCATAAGGTGTGTGCTCACAATGGTCTATCGATAGGTCTTCAGGTATCCCCTGACTAAAATTTTCATCTGCAAATGAGTATCGGGTCGCATTCTCTTTTACAGGAATCTTATTCACATTTAATCCATACACTTTATTTGTTGAAGCATAAATAACAGTCGGATTTGTTGATATTTTTCGCGCAGCCTCAAGAACATTAAAAGTTCCTAAGGAATTATTCTGAAAGTCAAATTTTGGGTCCGTAATAGAAGAAGTCACAGCTACTTGAGCAGCGAGGTGAAAAATTAGTTCTGAATCCTTTGCAGCCTTCATTAAATCACGTGTATCTTTTATATCACCTTTCACAAAGTCAATTTTTCCATAATTATTTTTCAGATATTTCAAATTAAACATAGCCATTTTTTCGGATAAATGGTATTGATCTGCTCGTGAAAAGTTATCCAAAACAGTAACGTCTTCTTTTCTGGAAGCATAGTACTCTGCAACATGAGACCCTATGAACCCCAGTCCGCCTGTTATTAGAACCTTCATTATTCTAGCCCTTATATCCGTTCTTACAACTTTAATTTCGGTGTTAATTCGAAAGGCATTAACAATTTTGATCGGATCGGGGAATGCATTTTTACTCCGAGTAAATTATATATTCTGAGCTTAGTCGCCATTAGAATGTATGAGACCCCTAATCTCCAGTAATTAAATTTTGACATTCCCCATGTCCGTCCACTCCAACTAACTGGAACTTCAATTATTCGACAGCCCATTAAATGAGCTTTTATAGGCAATTCTACACAAATCTCGAATCCTGAAGACTCTATAGAAATATCCTTAAGAACTTCCTTCCGATAGGCTTTGAAAGCATTCGTGACATCCTTAAATTGTGTGTTAAAAATGAGCTTAATGAATAGATTGAAAAGTCTGTTGAAGATTAATTTTATCGGAGGATAATTTTTAGTGTTGCCTCCTTTAATAAATCTTGAACCGAAGACAACATCATATCCTTCAGAGAACTTCTGGATCAACTTAGGAAGATCATGTGGATCATCAGATAAATCCCCCATTAAAGGTATAATCACATCGCCTGATGCTACCTCAAATCCACTTTGCATTGCTAGGCCGAAACTTGGCTTCAAATCTCTGTGAACGCCCCTCACAAACCTAAATCTCTTAGATAGACTATCGATCAGTTCACTGGTTCCATCAGAACTGCAATCATCAACAAGTACAAGCTCAAGATTAACATTATTCATTCGGTTTTCGATGAGTAAAGAAAACAAGGCTCTCAAATTCTCTTTTTCATTATGAGCAGGAATCACAAGAGATACTTTCAACAGTTTTTCTTTAACTTCACTATTTTCAACAGATTCATCATTTATGACAGATAATTTGCTCTGAGAATGTAACATAGCAATTTTTCCTGTGAGGTTATTGATTCTTTCTACTTAGTTTTTCTCGGGAATCTTAAGTGATATTCAAAAAAGTGACACGAAAGTTGTATCGAAAAATATGGAAGAAATAATATTAAGCAAATAATTTTCTACCTGATTAACAAATTTAACAAGAGTGTGAAAAATCCTCTCAACACTGATCAAAACTTATACTCTTTCTTATCAGCTACTGCCAGTTTATCAGGTCGCTCTGAAGGAACTTAGAGACCTGTAAGGCCGTATTCAACTATGTAGCTCATACATCAAACATCCGATACAATCACTATCTAGCATAAGCTAACGACTCAATCGGTACGTACCCCATATGTTCAAAATATGTTTCTCGCTATCACTCAATCCAATTTTATAAGAGGTGAGAAAAACGATTTTCTTTTTGGCATATCCACATAATAAATATTTTATTTTTTTGTTAAACCTATTCCCCGATATATGACATAATCAACTGATTTTTTTTCACAAAAATCAGCAAAAGCGTGATTCCACTCTGCGTCATCACAAACCAATAGACCTCCCTTTCTTAGTCGAGGCCATATTGTTTCAAATTCAAAAGTCATCAAATCGTAAGTGTGCATTGAATCATGCAAAAACATATCAATTTTTTCTAGTTTTTCTAGTAATTTAGGTAAAACATTCTTTGAATCTCCTAATGTTAATGACCAATTTATTCTAAGTTCGTCAGGAATAATATAACCTGGAATAAAACCTTGGGGAATAATATCCGAATGAAATTTACCGTTTTCGACTTGATAGGTTACGTTTGGCAAATCAATTGAATATAAATGACCATCATAATCTTGTAGGGCACCTAAAATGAAAGTTGATGAATAACCGCTATGTACACCAGTTTCAACGATAATATTAGGCTTATTTTGTTGGCACAATAGATAAAGAAATTGCATTTTAAATGCTGATAAACCATTGCATAGATCTATAGCATTAATAAAAAAAGTAAATAAATCATACTGAATTAAAGGTTTTGAAATTTTAGAAATTTGATCAAGCCCTATTTTAAGATGCTCCCGTTGAAGGTCAGTTCTAGAAGAACCATGCAAATAGGACCATAATAATTTTGGATGTTTAACTATTGTGACCAAATTTTTAATATTATACATTGAACACATCACATATTCAGTTAGCTATTTCCTATAGGATCTATCCTTGGTCGGACACAAAGACGATTAGTTCACGAGTTCTATCAGAACTGCAATCATCAACAAGTACAAGCTCAAGATTAACATTATTCATTCGGTTTTCGATGAGTAAAGAAAACAAAGTCCTTAAATTCTCTTTTTCATTAAACGCAAGAATCATAAGAGATACCTTCAACTTTCTGGTAGATAAAAAGGATCATTCTTCTAATAGTATTTTGTATATCAATATCTTTTTTGGTTCATGTACTGCATATAGTAATTCTAAGCTCTCTTGTAGAATTCTTTCATCTAGAAGATAGGCTAGGTCTGGTCGCGCATTTGGAATTTCTCTTTCATCGATTATTATATAAGACGCATTGTATTCGTTTGCAATCATTAATGTTGTAGAGAGGTTACCATAGGGAATTAAGACCGTTTTTCTTTCAGATAGATATGTAAATTCTGCGGGTTTCCTAGTCATGATAACAGCCGATTCATCTATGTTCTCGTTTATCCAAGTTGACATTTCAAAATATTCGAATCTCTCGTTTGCTATAGCTTCTTGTACAATAAACATAGTCTTAGCTACTGATGAAATTATAAGAATTGAAAAGATTATTACTGGAAGTCTTTGATTGAATATTTGATTTAATATCCTATCAATCCGTTTATCTGAAGGATTTACACCCATTTTTTGCACATATCTTTTGCTTTTAAGGAAACCAATAGATGCAAAAATTGCAATGATAGGAACCATGGGGTAGAGGAACCAGTTGTCATATTCTGTAGCACTAAAGAATATGAAATTTAGAAGAAAAATAGCATATAAAAGAGAGAATTTTCTCCAATTTTTTCCTATAGCTAATATTCCGACGCAAGCAAATGTAAAAGTGAATGGATTAACTACATTAGTTGGAAGTACATACAGTAATGCGCCTGCACCTTTAAGAGTGCTTAAAATCAAAATCTGCGGATTTGCTAACCAAAAATCTAAAATATTTGGAGGTTTTTCGATACCACCAACAGTCATTTCCGTAGGTAAATATTTGTAATAGATACTATCCGAGACTTCGGTGTAAAAGGGGTTACCGAATACGCTATAGTTTCGGATAAGCCAAGGCAGCAATAGTAGAATTACGGGAAGACAGATTATGATTAAGAATTTAATATCCTTAATATTTAAAGATTTGAGAGTTCTTTTCGTGAAATAATAAAGTGTAAAAACGATAGCTAGTAATATTCCATCATATCTAGTGAGTAATGACAATCCTAGAAAGGTACTGGCTAAGAATGCATCTTTTAAACTCTGCTGCTTAACCGCTTTATAAAAGAAAAATGTTGCGAGAGTAATTAGAAGAGTGTATGGTACAGTATCAAAGGGGATGAGACCACGATAGACCATTCCTTCATTAATTGTTACTATTAAAGCGCTTATAAGTCCCGCTTTCTCATTATATAACTCTTTGGCGAGGTAAAAGGTAGCTAAGGGAAGTAGGACCCCTGCTATAATAGATGGAATCTGAGTTGCAAAATTAGTTTCTCCTATAAGATAAAAGCTAGAAGCTATTAAGTAAGCTAGGAGCGGAGGTTTGTATCCTTCGGAGATTGGAAACTCTTGTTTTTCATAGAAGAGGCGACCCCGATAATTTTTACTATAACCATTTCCACGATATAGGTTTCGCCCTAATTCAGAGAACCAATATCCGTCAGTTTCAAGATCGTTTATAAACCCTACAAGACCAAGTCGTAATGTAAAGGCTAATAATAAGATTAAGAATAAAGCGATCTTAGTCCGTTTAATAGTATTCATTCTTGCCCAATTAATTAACTTCTTCAATACCATAACATTCCAAGTCTATATTTAAAATCTCTACTTAAGGAATATTTAGAATAATGTAATGGTAAATGTATCGAAAAATGATTGCTTTTTTATCAATGATTTTATAGATGTAATGGGGAATGATTCATGAACCCCAGGAAAAGTAAAATCGATCATAGCCATTATCAAACACTTTATGTAACAGGTCTTCGTTATCCAAAGACTCAAGGATCTCTATCTCTGGGTAGCTACTTTGAGCACCTGCAGGAATGAAGAGATGAGGACTTTGACCACCTTTCAAAGTTTCTATTGAAACCGACGAATTGATAAAAAGAGGATAAAACCTAGCAGATTGTAAAGGTAACCACTTATCAGTCAATATGGGAACTATCCAAGTTCCACTCATCGCAGTAAAAACCCTTTCTGAAGTTCTTACATAAGCTCCAATCCAAGATACAGCTTTGATCTCAGTTGATGTGAAATAGGGGACTGCTTCTCCTTCGCTATAGTGAGGAATATACTCCGGAGAGTAGAGGTTAAAATCAGGTGTCTTAAATGTTTGAAGAAAGATTGGGGTTACAACGATAAAAATTAGCATGAAAGATAAAGTAATGATCTTTCTTCTCCGCTTATCCACTAAATTGACAGTATAAGCAAAGATAATTGTTGCGGGTATCGAAGCATACAGGATCCATCTCTCAATATCTAAACCTCCCCACTTGCCAAAGATTAGCATTAAAAGTGGAATGACTGAAGATATGAAAAATAGTGCAAATAGTGGAAGCCATTTCTGAAGTTGTTGCTTAGCATTTTTGAAGAGAGTAATGTAAAGTATGTAAAAAACTCCTGCACCAGATATTGAGAATAGGATCCCAAATCTACCTATATTTAACCACATTAATTCAGGGATAATACTAACAAAAGATGGAAACAAACTAGCCGGATAAGAAGGCCAGTACCAAGTAATCCAAGCCTCTACGATACCGTAAAGTGTTGGAACAATCCAAGAACTCATAAATACCCACCAAGAAACAAGTAGCATCGATGATGTGAGAGCATATTTCAGGTATTCCTTGCTTTTTAAAACAAAAATGCTGGCAATCCCAGAAAATAATAATGAAGACATCATAAGGAAGCCTGTTGCATGATGAGATAAGATAATGCCGACAGATGCCAATGTTGTAAGAACTTGATAAGAGAGTTTTCTACCGCTCTTTGTGAGGATGTAGATGAGTAATATTAGGAAGAAAACTGCAAAGTTAGTTGATACATAAATCTGTGTCCAACGTATCACTGTTGAGAGATTTGTGAAGATAATTGCGGCTAAATAAGACGTATTCGTATTGCATGTTAAAGATTTCGTAATGAGATATATAAATAGTGTTGAAATGACACCTGATAGGATAGGTAAGAAAAATAAGGTTTCAGATGATACAGAACTGATCAAGTGGACGATTGCTCCAAATATGTATGGGAGAGGATAATAGGAGTAAGGCATCTCACCATAACAGACAGGATCACTGTTGGTAACATATCCGTCTCTAATTATTGCTTTCGTAGTGTAGAAGTGGGCAATGTCAAGTTTGGGAGCGTAATCATATCTTATATAGAAAATGGATCTCAACAAAATACTCACCGTAATCAACACAAATATTTGCTGAGTTTTATTACTCTTGAATGCGAAGATTTGTAGAAAAATTAATGCTGCAAAAGAAAAGAAGTATGAATAAGGTAGAAAGAGTAAGCGGTTCATACAAATTGAAAAGCTTAATGCAATAAGTGATGCAAAGATGAGTGTTTTCAGATTAACCATTAAGTATTATCCTCATAGTTCGCAGTGAGTGTTTATCTTAATCATTGAACTCTCTAAGGTTTCATAGCTAAAATGCATGTTCTTCCTCCCAAAACGAAAAAGATATGCCAAAGCATTTGAGCCATTTTTGTTAACAGTGGAGACATATCAAAGTTGCATATGTTCAATTTTTTTTCAAGGCAATAGGCTTTTTTAACCACAAAACCGTCCCTATGTAAGGTGTTTAACAGGAAAAAAGGAGATTTTGGATCTATGTGAGTAGAATCTGAACCATTTTTTCTAGCTAGGTAGAAATCTAGAGATAATAGATTGATTGGATTCGGAGTATATAAGACCAGTACACCTTTATGGTCTAAAATTCGTTTGCACTCTGAGATGTTCTTAAGGAACATCTCTTGATAAAGATGTTCAACTATATCAGCAGCGATGATAGACGTAAACGCGTCATCTCTAAAAGGTAAAAATTGAACATCACATCGAACCAATTCAGCGTTACTTCTATTTCCATACTGATCAATTACACGTTTTGCTGAGTTCAATGCTTCTTTCGAGAAGTCAACGCCTATAATGCGCGTCTTCTTGGATAGAAGTACTGTAAAAGTTCCCATCCCACAAGCTAGATCTAAGACTAAACTATTAGGATTAATCTTCCCAAGCAAGTTTAATACTCTTGAAACACGCAAACGAGCCCATTTAGTTGCATAACTTCCATTTTGCGTATACATCAATTTTAAGAAATTATTAAAATAATCCGAGTCATATCTACCCATCTCTCTTTTAATAGCAGATGACAACTTAGATAGTCTCCATATTCTCTGTAAGTGTTAAATTTTTACATTATTTTTCGAAGAGATTCATGAACATTGACGATCTTCGGGAGGACTTATCACACTATTTACATCGTGGGATATGGTTTCGCTTCTTAGCTAGGATTACTTGGATAGCACCCTTATTTCGGTAAGTAGGAATAACATTAACCATTAATTCTAGTAGATTGTAGATCCACCAGATTCTCCTGTTGCTACATAAATATCTCATAATAGGTATATTCCATCTAATGTTGGGAGCACCCTTTGAAGAGATAATCGTGAATCCAGAATTGTTAACTAAGTTTGTTATATCTTTATAAGAAAAGAAGTGTATATGCCCGGGATCCAAGTTTAATCCCCATTTTTCTGTATCAAATGAAGTTATCTTGAATAGACGAAAAAGGTCATCTACAATATTTGTTTTTGATGGAGTATCCAACAATAATAATCCTCCAACTTTTAGCACTCTATTACTTTCTTTTAGAAGTTGTAATGGTTTTGGTAAATGTTCAAGAATTTGACCAAGATATATTAAACCTACCGATTTCGACTTGAAAGGAAGATGTTGGATATCTCCTTGGATAAAATCAACATTATGAGCATACTCTTTAGCTCTCAGTAACCTTTTCTTACTTATATCCATCCCGACTACATCTTCCCTGTACAGAGAGAAATGAGAACTTTGGTAGCCATCACCACAGCCTAAATCTAAAACAAATGGGCCATGATATTTCCTAAGAAAGGATAATACAACGTTCAGTCTCTTGTTATGGTGGTAGTGACTTCTATACCAAGAAAAATGGATAAGGCGCTCTGCATCCTTAGTATAGAATTTTCTTTCCTTTAAAAGCAATATAAGTTTCCTTTACAACCAGTTTTTACTTATGAAGAAACATGTTTTTACAAGCCAATAAGATCCAAAAGAGAACAATGTTAGATTACTTTTCTGAGTGAATTGTATACAGTAAGTATTCTAGGAATGACTTGTTTTGCAGTGAATAATTGCTCCACTCTTTTCCGACCTTCTCTCCCCATCAGATTTGCTTCATCCGAATTTGATAGTATTTGGTTTATCCCTCTTGCAAGGGCTATTGAATCCTTGGCTTTCACGAGTAATCCCGTCGTCCTATTGAGTACAACTTCAGGTATTCCTCCAACATTAGTGCCGACAACGGGTTTGCCACAAGCCATTGCCTCTATTGATGATATTCCAAACCCCTCTTCTAAAGAAGGGATAACAAAAACATTACACAATGCATAATAATATGGAAGCTCAAAATCAGAAACCCAACCTGTAAAACATACATGGTCTTGAATTTTCAATTTTCGAGCCAACTCTTCCAGTCTTCTCCTCGCATAACCTTCCCCCACTATTATGACGTTTACATTCCCAAACTGCTTGAGTATCTCGGGTATGGATTCTATTAAATACTGAACTCCATCTTTAGGATTCAGATTTCTAACGGTTAATATAATAGGGGAATCGGAAAATTTCAATTTCTTTCTTACTTGTTTACTTTGAAGATTTGGATTAAACCGGTTTATATCAACAAAATTTGGAACAACAACAATCTTCTTGGGAGAAGCGTTCCAATTATGCACCGCTAGATTTCTGAGATGTTTACTAACAGAAACTATAGTATCTGCCATTCGAAGAGCACCAGTAACATATAATTTTCCTAAAGAACTTCTGCCCAGCCCATAATTTAGTTCAGGGTTTACTATCACACCAGCACCATGAATAGTAAGAACGACTGGAATGCCCAAGAGCTTTCCGGCTATGGTAGAAGAAAATCCTGCTATACCAGCCCACTGCCCATGAATAATATCAAATCTAAACTTCCTGTGAAGCTTTATTATGTATCTAACGATGGACAAGTCTAACAAGCGAAAAACAGGCAACCGATATATTGTGATTCTCCTTAATGTATCTGTTTCGAATCTTCCAGAGGGAGACCGGGTTACAACCACAACTGTATGTCCTAACGCAGAAATTTTACTAAACAGATCAAGTAAGAATGGGGCTACAATAGGCTTATGATCACTCGGAAACCCACTTGAGACCACACATATCTTCAACGCAGTATCCATTAGACGTTTTCCTCGGAGAATTGAGAGATATTACTCTTTTTTTCGATCGAATACATATTAAATGATGGGGTAGAAATGACAAGGGATAATGCTTTGAGGAAGACCTTAGAGGCGTATCTTGGAAGGAGATTAATTAAGATTTTAAAAAAATTAGATAACAATCCAAAGATGAATAATGTATTTCCAAATTTAAGGGGGTAATAGAATGGATAAGCATGAAAAGTGTGAAAATGTCCCGATATTCTTACTTGTTTAAATATGGTTTTAAATTGTGAAGAATATAAATGCTGGTGTCCACCGTATTTTGTCCATATTAACATAAAAGGATTTGATCTATTCGCTTCAACAAGGACAATATTTCTCTTTGAAATACGGATAAACTCTTTTACTACTTTAATTGGGTAATGTACATGATGTAAAAGATCTTTTTGATAGAGGAGATCAATTGCAGAATCTTTGATTGGGAGTGCTTGAGCATCAGCGATTATAAACATTACATTATTTTGTTTGCACATACTTTTTGCTCTTAAGACAGCGTCTTTGGAAATATCTATTCCAATAGTTAGTTTACATTTACTAAGAGACTTTTCAAACAATGGGAAAAATACATTGGAACCACATCCCACATTGGCAAAAGAGTGAATTTCACCGAGATTTATTATACTTTGATCAAATTTGTTTACTATTATCTCACGATTATACTCTATCCACTTATCGTGATCTTTCATTTGATGATTAAGTAATATACATATACACCCGAAATTTTTAATACAAAAATTCTATATAGAGGAAATGATAATTTTTTCCCAAAAGCGTTTCATCAGTTTTATGTTATTGCGTCATATAAGAAAATATTTTTTTCAAACAACATTTGAATATTCAGACACTATTTATTGAGATCATATGCTTTGGAGTAGGAAAGGGCAGTATTTTTCCATGTGAATAATTTGCTCCTTTCGAAGCCGCTTTTGATCATTCTTTCTCGAAAATCATCATCTTTAATATAGGTAATAACTGCCTCAGCAATCGCTTTTACATTCTTAGGGGGAACTAAAATACCAGAAGCACCAATCAACTCAGGGATCCCGCCATGATTCGTTCCTATAACGGGTTTATGAGCCGCCATAGCTTCGGCTAAAGTAAGGCCCCACCCCTCCGTCATAACTGAAGCTAAGATTACGATGTCCACAGATTCGTATAATTGCAACAATTTTTCTTCAGTAACTCGCCCGATGTATTGAATAGACTTTTTAACTTTTAGTCTACTAGCTAATTTCAACATTCTCTTGTAAAATTTACGGTTGTATCCACCTGAAATTATGAGATCCACGTTTTTCCATATTTTTTTTATAAGTGGAAGGGCTCGGATAATATATTCCACGCCTTTAGATTGATAGAACCCTGCAGTATATAGAATTATTTTATCTTTATCACACACGTTATTACGAATGGAAAAAAAGCTTGCATCAATCCCATTATGGGCTATATGTACTTTTTCTGGAATAAAATCATCGATTTTTATTAATTGATTCTTCCAAAAATTACAGACACAAATAACTCCAACAAAATGTTTACAGCATTCAATCCCAAGTTGGCCCCCAATTTTCTTACTTAACCCCCATTCAATGCGGTTTATGTCATGAATCGTAGCATACAAAGAAGCACGAGTTTTCTTGGATTCTCTTAATAGAAAAGCAGAAAGACTTGCAAATTCATCGAATGTATGAAGAATGTCCTGTCCACGGGTTATTGTATTGGCGAGGTTAAGTAAGGTACGCATCTTCTGTAGAGGAGAATTAACTTTCGATTTACTTGAAGAATGAACAGTAAAAGAGAGATTGATGTTTTCAGGAATGGAATAAAAGGTAGGTGAAGTGGGAGAGAAAATGGTCACTTCATGGTTCATTTTAGATAATTCAGTAGCCACTCTAATCATATGTTTTGCGCCGCCGCTAGTTCCAAGTTCATAGGAGGTTATGAACCCAATTCTTAATCTTCTCATCTAAATCGCATATTTTATAAATCTATTAATGTATGAGTGAGAAGAACATCTTCATCTCTAAGCTATCCATCGCCATCTCACGTTTGATCTCTTCATCGTTGATTTTACGCATATTTTTTTGAATAAAAAGTCGCCTTGTCATGGTACTTTTTAGATTGACTAAATTCCACCGTAGAACTCCCAGAAGTGCCATACAGTATCCAAAGTTTCTGGAGCGGATGGCGAAGAATAAATCACCAAATTTATGAATGATGTAGTGAGGTAGAATTTGAAGTAAAGATCGAGTGGAAAAATTTTTTAATATTGTACTTAGCCTATTCCGTTCCATTCGGTATTTATTCTCAACTTTCATCTCTCCTATGAAGCTTCCAACCTTGTGGAAGACCACCGCAGAGGGGACATAATTAATCTTATACCCAGCTAATCTTATTCTCCAACAAAGGTCTACTTCTTCATATAGAATAAAATATCTCTCATCGAATACTCCTGACTTTTCCAATGCATCTCGACATAAGAACATGGCAGCTCCATATGCACTGAAAACCTCCTCCACTTCCTCGTACTGTCCAACATCTTTTTCTCCCCAACCCTTACACAAAGATTTTCCATAGTTATCTACAATCATCCCGACAGAATTGATAATGGAAGGTTTATCATAAAAAAGAAGCTTACAAGCACAAGCTCCAATTGTTCTGTCAGATTCCGCAATTTTCACTAATTCTGTTATCCAGTCGGGATGCACTTTTGTGTCATTATTAAGGAGAATAATATATTTTCCAGAAGAAAATTCTATGCCCCTATTGTTACCCTCTGCAAAACCTAAATTATGATGGTTTCTAACGATCTTAACCCAAGGAAAATTGTTTTCAATGAAGGGTATACTCCCATCACTTGAAGCATTGTCCACAAGAATAGCTTCAAAAGGATGATAATTCGTCTGCTTAATAGACTTGAAGCACTCATCCAAGTGATGCTTCCCATTACAATTTAGAATTATTATGCTGACAAGTGGTAATTTTTTGTTCACGTTAGTTCCTTTTAATTAGTTCATATTAGAATTCCGATGGATTTGATAATCTGAATCGATAGTTCGCATTAAGAGTAAACGATATTTTGTCTTGCTTAGGATACATTTCAATACAGACCTTATTTGCTTCTCAATGGATAATCATCAATGTATAAGTTGCTCACGAGTTCATCCTTATGGCTTCTTGGTACACTTCTAAAATCTTGTTTATGTTGTTTTTCCAAGTATAATTTTGTTCGATGAACAGTCTCCCTCTTTGGGCCATTTCTTCAGCCCATTCAGGTTTTTCCATCATTGAACCAATGGCTGAAGCGAGTTTATCAGGTCGCTCTGGAGAGACTCGGAGTCCTGTACAACCATGTTCAACTATATCTCTCATACCGCCAACATCAGACACAACCACAGGTTTACCATAAGCTAATGCCTCAGCCGGCACACGCCCCATGGGTTCAAATAAGGAAGGGATAACACATACATCACAGTTCAAATATGCCTGTTGAAGCTTTTCTCCATTAAGAGTACCAGCCCAAATAATGTGTTGAGATACACCTATGTTTGACGCCAGCCTTCGGCAGTACTGTTCCATTCCAAAGTCGGGTCCCACTATTAATAGACGTGTTTGAGGATTCTGGTCTATTAAGGTGTAAAGGGCGTGAATAAGGAATTGTAACCCTTTAACTTTATCGATACGTCCAACGAAAAGAATGAGGAATGAATCTTCTGAAATCCCGAATGTTTTTCGGAAACTTGAATCTCGATAAACATCAGTATAGTCTTCCCAAAGGAGACAGCTCGGAACTACTACGATCTTTTCACGTGGAACATATAATTTACTATACCAATAAGCATCAAATCTGGAAATTGCGATTATTTTTCGAGGAACTGATAAGCTCCATCTACCAATTATCTTGTCATAAGTTGAGAGTATAGTCCTATTTTGGAAAGCATGAAGGCCATGAGACGTAAATATTATCGGAATTCCCCTTAATCGGCCAATGAAATGTGCAGCTAGAGTTGGAAAATACGCATAGCTATGCGTATGGATAATATCTGGTTTAGCTGAAAGAAGAGCATTAATAATTGAAGGAGTGATCGGGTAACCCTTAAGATTGAAAATTGTGTGAAAACGTTTCACAGGCACATCTAAAGATTTAGCGTTTGGGTTCTCATTTTCAATTCGAAACAGAGATTTCTGATCGAATCTTAATAAATCTGTTGTAAATACGTTTACGGAATGTCCCAAACGGTTTAAGTGGTGCGCTAATTGGAAAGTGTGCTTCTCCGCTCCACCTTGAGCCGGTGGATATCTAATGCAAACCTGTAATATGTTCAATGCACCAGTTTCCGACGAATAGATTTTGACATAAAAATATCTTAACCTTTTTCACTTATCAAAGTTAGATGTGAGGAGATCCTAGTGCGTATTCTAATTGCACTCAATAGTTTGTAGAGTAGAAAGCGTACAAGGCTTATGTTTTCATATTTATATTCTCTATTAAAAACGAGTCTACTCCTATTGAATGGTACACTATTGACTATGTCTTTTAATCTCTGCTGAGTATATGTCTGTTCCATAATCTCATATTTCTTGGATCGTTCCTCCGTGTTTGAAAAATAAGTTCTATAAAACAAATCAAAGAATTTAGCAACTACACCATCATATATTATCATTTTTCCTTTAGTCTTCAACACTCTATAGATCTCCCCCACTGCCTTGAATGGTTCAACGTGATGTAATACGTTGAAGCCGACTACTATGTCAAATGAAGAGTTCTTGAAAGGTAATCTCTCCAAGTCTGCACAGATGAAACGATCTACTTGGACCCCCATTAATGTAGATAGTTTTCTTCCAGCTAGAAGAGCCGTTAAAGAGACATCTGTAGTCGTATAATTTGAAGTAGGATAATTCCCTTTTAACACACCTGAAGCCCAACAACAACCTGCACCAACCTCTAAAACCTTCTTTCCGGAGAAGTTAAAGTTTGGAAAAATATAGTTTTCAACGTATTTAATTACTTCCTGAACGGACAAAAGAGTCTTCCAAAGTAATGGTGAAGTTCCCTCCTCAGAATATTGCTTCCATAAATTATCCTCCATTATTTTCCACTTTTCAAGTGACTTAGGGAGAAGAACAGGTATCTCTTGATGTATTTGAAATACATACGAGCAGCCATCACAGACCAGACTCCTAGAGGAGTATTGGAGGTCATCTTTACAAATCGGACAACACAAATCGTAAACCTTAGATTTCTGCAAGTCCATTATGTTATCCTATTCATTGTTATTTGGAATGAGGAGATGTTTCACGCATAACATGACTTTAGCCACGCGATTATTAACCCAAAAGTATCGAATATTTGAAGACCTCTGAAATTAAAAGTGTATATTGGATCCGATTTGGATTAGTTTTACTTCTTCATTATTGGAGGTTTTATTATTATATAGATTTTCGAGGTTATCTACGGTTTTCTCTAAGATGAAACCTTTTGAGAACTCTTTTGCCTTAATCGACATCATTTTCCTCAAATCGTCATCTAGCAATAACCTTTTTATGGCTTCAGCTAGGGCAGTAGGATTATCCGGTTGAATTTGAAGTCCTGTTTCTCCATGAATCATCATGTCTGACACAGCTCCAACTTTTGTAGCTATCACGGGTACACCCAAGGCTTGCCCTTCCAAAAGAATGTTGGGCGTATAATCTCTTAATGATGGTAAAATGAGGATTTTGTGACCTGCTATTAAATCATACTTCTCTTCCTCAGAAACGACCCCTTTAAAGTTTACGTGTCTATGTAGCTTCAGTTGAGCAATTAGGTTTTTTACATGTTTAATATAATCCTTGTCAGATGGACCAATTATTGTTAATTTAACATCTTCAATGGTATCAATTACATGCTTTAGAGATTTAATTAGTATGTGAAGACCCTTCCTCTGAGTTGCTCTTCCAGCAAACAGTAAATCATAATCTTTCGGAATATAGAAGCTGCGAGTATAGTTTACAAGCCATGATGGTACGCAAGGAAAGGTCACTTTGTGCACTCTATCTGCATTGATACCTTTTTTTATGAGCCAATTCCGCTCCATTTCCGTGTGCGCGATGAATACATCAATGTTTCTACTAATCTTGACGAGATATTTTACGGTTAATGGAAATACAGCTTTTGCTGATAGATGGTCTATTTCGACAGATGGATGATGAAGCTCAGTTAGGAGCTTGTAATTCATTTCATCGCGCCATTTAGCTAATTGAAAAAGATGTGGATGTAAATTATGCGAATGCACAACATTGGGATTCACTTTATGAAGCACTTCTTTAAGTCCATTTAAGAACCGAGCGTAACCTACCTTCAGTTTTCCAACTTGGAGATTATGTATTATAACACCATTCTTTTCCTCAATACCGTATTCTGCAACTTGACACATTGAAGTTACATCGAAAGGAGTAGTTATCACGTGAATGTTGTATCCTCTTTTCGCAAGTTCTACACTTACGTTTCGCACTATGGTTTCAATGCCTCCAACTGAAGGTGGCCAAGGATAATAGGAGCAAACTATGGCTATTTTATTCCTTTTCATAGGTGGTTCTCAGTCAAGAATTTTTTAAGTATTATTAAGAATTCATCCTTAAACTTGGATTCTTCGAACTCGAAAGCCCTTGAGGCTATAGAGTCGATGTTAAAGTAATCATAGTCTTTTATCGCAGTTTCCAGAGATAAAGCTAACTCTTCAACTGTTTCGAAGCCTAAACCATACTTTCCTTCCTTAGTTATATCCATCCAGGGTCCATTGATTCCTTTTTTGACTAACGGTATGCATCCTGCAGCCATTCCCTCAACTACAGCAATCCCGAAGGGTTCATAGAGAGCTGGATGAACTATCACTTTGGCTTTGGCTAACTTATCGAGAAGAATGTCTCTATCTGCATTCAATAACAATTCCACTCTATCATCTAATCCTAAATTTATGATCTGCTCTTCTAACTTTCGTAAATATGTTCCACCATATTCAACACCTATAATACAAAGTTGAACAGTAGAAGTCTTTTTTATGAGTGATAATGCGGTAATGACTTCATCAAACATCTTACTTGGCTCAAACCGTCCAATGCATATCGCTAAATCCATTTTTTGTGTATCATTATTCTTACAATACTTGTTGATATGATCAGTAGCTACCGGAGGGAAGAGGAGAGTGAGTTGGTTGGTTGGACAATTTAGGGTCTTTGAGGTATGATTCATGGTTAAAGTAGAGTTGACAAGTAATAGCCACTGTTTCTTATTGTATTGTTTTTGGAAGAATTTTGGAAAGAGGAACTGATGAATCCGCCAATTAAGTTTCCCTTTTAGTGTTTCCACGTATTTCTTAGATGTGTATTCTCTGAACTTGAAGCGGGCTGCATGCAAATATTGAACGTAATTGATAACGTTCTTGTCACATAAATATTTGGGTATATCATCTAGGATTATGAATAGATCATAATTCTTCTCTATAGTGGCTTTTTTAGCTAAGTAAGCTATTGTGTAAGGATGAGGTAGAAATGGCAGTGTTTTGATTTTATGAATGTTTACATTATTCACAGTTTTATGGAATAGATCGTTTGCTTCATCAAGACCTTCAGGCCTTGACGTTATCAATGTAACATCATAGCCAGCACTATTTAATGTGTTTAAAAGGTTTAGTACCACAAAGTCGCCGCCACCCTTATTTAATCCCAAGTTGTAAAGTATACCAATACGCAATTAATAGTCACATTCTCTTAGTCAATCGCAGTTCGGATAATTGGTTCCCAGATTAGATCTTTTGTGAATAGATTCTTAATCGATGCATATATTAGGATGAGTTGAGTTAGTATCCAAGTTCTAAAGCTTGAAGAGACTATTGATAGAAAAATGGTGAATACAAAGAGCATAAGTGAAGGATTAACAACCAAGTTTATGGTTAAATCTAACAGTAGTAAAGAAGCGGATAATATTAACAACCAGGGATTAATCAGGTGTAAGAATTTTTCAATATTGAAAACTTTTTTGAACTTTTTGTTTGAATACAACAACATATTCTCTACGTTGTTACCTGTATCTTTGAAGTGTTGAATTAAATGTTGGCCCCTTCTAATCCGTCTAGAAACATTATCTCTCAAACTTGTGGGCACATATTCGGATACAACTACTTCCGGTGTAGCTAAGCACCTGTAACCCATAAAAGCCATAACTGAAGCTGGTGCACTATCATTCGCGCCGGTCCACTTAGGCACCCCACCGATCTCCTCCATTATGTAACGCTTAAAAGCAAAAAAAGGCCCATGGGCAATTGGAGTACTCCATAATTTGGATTCTGCGACTCTAACAAGATTGTTAAAACCCCTGTACTTGCTTTCAAACAAATTAGAGTTATTTCGATTCGGACCTATACAACAGGTTACAGCGCCTACAGTAGGTGCAGAAAGATACATAACTGCTTTTGTTAACGCATCAGGTTTCCATTCACAATCAGCATCTGTGAAGACCCCAATATCCACATTATTAGTTAGGTGCGACAATGCGTAATTTAGAGCTGGATTCATACCTCGCCTGACTGATTCCTCAAGAATGGTGATCTTTACACTGGAATTTCTAGAACTCCACTCCCTTACAATTTCAGCTGTTCCATCTGTACTTCCAGAATCTACAACCAGTATTTCTATTCTCTTCATTGGATACGTCTGCATCTTTAGGTTCTCAAGCCTGCCCTCTATCAGCTCTGCTTCATTATATGTTGGAATAATTACTGTCACGTTTGGTTCGTACTCAAGATCCATTTTGATATTCCAAGGCATTCTAAAAACTTTTTTCAGATATGCATAGTAAACTAAGGGGATAGAAAAATGAATCAACCCTAGAGCGAATGTTAATAGTTCAAACAATTACTTCGAAGAACCACACATATCTTTTGATGGCTGGATATTAATCATGTAAATACAAGGCTTCCTTTTTATCATGATAATTGTGAGCTATACATCAAATCAATGTACTGGTGATTGGTGGATGAGTGGAGAGGAGTAACGATTTCGAGATTTTCACACCATTCGAAGTTAACACCTTATATGCTTTCTCATAATTTGTAAGCCATTTATAGGCTTCCTCTAAACTTTGAACTCTCAACCAAGGCTTACAAGGTTGTATTATACTCAACTCACCCTCTCGGGCACTGATAACTCTAGAAAGGTCAATCAATGCAGGAACGTCACTAACCAGCTCTGACACAACAACAACCTGAACAGAACTAGATGAACTTAAGATTAATCGGCGAACAAGCCCATATGGGGTATTAATTCCGCCAGATAATGCTTTCAACTCTACAGTTAAAGCTTGTAAGATTGTTTCCTGTTTAAACTTGGACAGTAAAGCTTTCACCTCGAAGAGTGACCTAGACTCCAAAAGCACATCCATCTCTTCAAGGTCTACTACAACTGAAGATAAAACGTATTGTAAAGCAGACTGTAACGTCTCATTTGCGTTACCGAGTTTAATATGCACAAAAATGTTTTCTCCGTCGTGAACAGTTAATCCGAACGGTATCCCCAACTGTGCTATTCCTAAAGCATTATTTAGAAATGTTGTTAAGAGTTCATCTCTTGAAACAGGATCTGAGACACGCGTATCGAAAACAAAATGTACAGTTGAGCCTGCATCCAAGTAATACTCCTTAACCATCAACTTTCCTAGCCTAGCTGAAGCCTTCCAGTCGAAGCGACGGATATCATCCCCCAACATGTATTCCCTACTCTCAGCATATTCCAACCCTCCACCCTTCAATTCAAGAGGAAAATCACCCATACCCTGCATCCCCCTTGTTAGGAAAACAAGAGCCCTCATGATGGCGACCAGAACCCTCGGGTACACCTTCACACTAACATTGAAGGGGTAACGCATAGTTCTATTGATTAAATTCCATCGACCCCAAATTTGTACAGGCAATTCATCAACTAAATACTCACCAGATAAAACTGGACGAAAAGTTAAGGTAAGATCAGATTTACTTCTCCCTCGAAGCTTAGGGTTGATCTCACACCATTTGAAGGGGAAACCAAATTCTATGTTTAAACGAGAAGTCGATTCAACTGAAACTTCAACGCGTTCAGAGTCTCCAGCGGTCATGGTTACAGCAACTTCATTCTCGAATTTGATAACCCCTGAAATATCTCGCCCAACCCACTGAACGCTAAAATACTCGTATAGAATCATAGACGCGATGCATATTGAGAGGATTCCTAATAGTAAGTCCCAGTAGATTAAGGCAAAAGCTATTACTACCATGGATAATGCTGCTACTTGCCAACCTCTAGAAGTTAACGCCAAAAACAGTTTTCACTCTTTGGGGACGGGGGTGTCAGTTAAAACCTTGTTCACCATTTCGCCTACGCTTGTCCCTGCAACTTCTAACTCTGGCTTGCGAATCACCCTGTGTTCAAGGACGTAAGGTGCAACAAATTTTACATCGTCGGGTATAACATAGTCTCTTCCGTCAAGTATTGCTTTTGCTCTGCAGCCTTTAAAGAGCCATATTGAAGCTCTTGTACTGGGCCCTGAACTCACGTCTTCATTCTCTCTTAGATTTCCGATTAAGTTGACAAGGTACTGTTTAACCCTGTCTGAAACGTGGACTTCCCTCACTCGTTTTATGACGTTTACCATCTCCTGAGGATTTGTAACATTTACGACATTACTCTGCTCTATTGAATCTATTCTAGAGACAATTTCAACCTCCTCTTCAAATGAAGGGTAACCAACACCAATCTTAAATGCGAAACGGTCAATCTGCACCTCAATAAGAGGATACGTCCCTGCCGCTCCATACGGGATTTGAGTGCCGAAAACTGTGAAAGGTCTATCAACAGCCAAGGATTCTCCTTCAATGGTGACCTGTCTTTCCTGCATCACCTCAAGCATTGCAGCCTGAGTCTTCGGTGAAGCTCTATTCAATTCATCAGCTAGAATAACGTTGGCGAATATTGGACCCTTTCTAAGAGAAAACTCGCCATTTTTAGGATTATAGACTTGCGATCCTGTGATGTCTGCTGGCAGAAGGTCTGGAGTCATCTGAATCCTCTTGTAGCTTCCTCCAATAGCTTGAGCAAATGTCTTGGCTAGCAATGTCTTCCCTATGCCTGGCACCCCCTCCAAGAGGACGTGTCCTTCACAGAGTAACGCTACGAGAAGCATCTCAATCTCCCGTTTCTTGCCAACAACTATGGTTGAGACTTCGTCGACGATTCTCTTGCTTACTTCACTAACATTCAATAAGATGTTATCTTTTCTCTTTCCTTTCTTAATTTCCAATTTTATCCCTCAAATCATTGAGCTTTATCAAGGTCTCTCTATTCCAATCAGGATGAGCTTTTACCATCTCCTCTAATTCATCCCCATCATCCTCAACTTCAATACGGTTCCTACGCCCTCTTACTCTGAATATTACAACAGAGACCAAAGATAATAGAGTATACTTAACCTCCAATCCTGATGTGAAGAAGTAGATCTTACTAAAACTAAAGTAGATTTGATTCAATAGAAGTTTGAATTGGGTGAAAAGACTTGGCTCCCAATGAGAAATATCAACATAAACATTTCTTTCCCCAACGAGATTCAACAGAAAAGCTGCATTGTCATCCTTATCGAGCATGGAATTAATGAACATGCTTGAGTCAGATAGCATCACTAAATCCCCTTCACCATGCTTCACTTCAATGATTACTGGGAAAGGCCCTGTAGGTTCACTGTCGTCAGGTGAACCATTCATATTTAAATCTAAATAACTGAAAGGAGACGAATATGCAAGGATATCCACTTCGGTATCTAGGTTCGCTAAAACCGTTGGATAATTGAAAGCTAAAGCAGAGACATTATGGGTTATTGGTGAAAAGCTAAAAGTGACTATGCGACAGAACTTTGAATTTTCAAGTCTATATAATGTGTCAAGCATCATAAAATCGGAGAAATAAGTTGACATATCTAGTCCTGTAAGTAAATTGTTGGCTGAACCAAAGTCATCAGCAATCAATAAAATGCCACCATTCGCCAAGAACCATTTCACACCCAATACTTCTTCATCTATAAAATTTTGTGAAGGACCAATAACAAACAAAATTGAATCAATGGGATTCATTATTTCCCCCAATCCCGTAAGATCCTGAACCGTGGAAGGTGAGAGAAGAGAGTTTAACCGTGAATATCCATTCCAGAAAGGATTCATGAAACGGAAATCATCTACTGATGCGTAAAGAATTCCAAAAAGGAGAAATACACATAAAAAAGCCACAAACCCTAAGACTAAGGCTTCGCTTCTCTTCAATCTTGGAGCTCCTTATCAATCTCTTCAGCGTAATGTTCAGCCTTTTCCTCCTCGGCTTGCGTTATTTTTGGGGCATATAGATACTTTTCGATTATGATACTTAGGCTTTCAAAGAAACCATACAGTTTACCCATTTTTTTCTTCACAAAATGAAGATATTCTCTAATAGTATCACTAGGTTTCATTAAGACCCCTGTATACTTTGAAATCGTTCTAACAATCTTCAAATACACACCAGTTAAACCAGTCTCATTAACTGAAGCAGTCTCTGACATTTGCAATACAGAAGACTTAACCTGTAATAGTGACAAATCCTCGGGGGGATCTGAAGGTTTCAGAAATCTCCAAAACATCACACCAGCAAAGCACACGACGGATAATGGGGCTAAGAGGTAGATGATGTTAATCACAAATATTTTCACCATCTTTGATGAAGAATTAATCCAAGGCTGACTTGGAAATACAGATACTGAGCATTCATACTCCGCTGTGGACGCAGTTAAAGGTATATGAATAGAAGCATAGAAATATCCATCTTCTATTGTCGTTACCTGAGAAGACCATTCACCAACACTTGCCTTAACCACCGAATTAGACACAGGAATATCTTCAGATGACACAGTTCCTTGCAGCGTTAAATCAGTTCCAGCTAAAATTAGGTATTGTGGAAGGGTTAAATCTATGAACATTGAATGTCTTACAATGGTCACGTCTACAGTCGTAGACGCAGGACCGATTAAGAGCTGTGGAGACGATGTGATTAGGAGAGCAATATTACCCGTTTTGAAAGCATCTGGAACTTTAAGATCCAGATTAAATGAGCCATCTACAGTAGTCTCTCTAGAAATATGAGTGTCTAATCCTTCAACCGCAATGTTGTAACCTGAAAGCTTTTCACTATTCAGAGTCAAGTTCCCTTGAATAGTCATGTTTAACCCAGGATAAGCTACGGATTGAGCTGTAGCGGTTAAGTCTGGGGTATAAAAGAGGAAATCCACAGTTACTATCTCTGAAGCAGAGGGTAAGTAGATCTCCAAATCGTTACCTTCTGGAAAATACACCGTATATAGCATGGCATTCGCTTTGTATATGTATGGTAAAGGAAGAATGAAAACATATGCGCCATCAGAATCTGTAGAAACATTACCTACCTTTGAACCATCGAAGTGAACATCTATATTTTTTAAAGGAAGGGATACTCCGTCAAATGTACTCAAGTTTCCATAAACCCTTACAGATGAGCCGAGAAGAGCAGATGTAGTGTTCACATAGATTGTTAACGCCGTTTGAGTCCAGTTCGCGTCACCTTCATACCCGTCATACAGGTCTATGAGCATTGAAGTATATGTGTTAGTTAACTGATAGATATCGGTAACTCCTTCAAGAAGCTTCATCGGTGAAGCTTTCAAGATGTCGCCAATTTCTATGGAAGTAGTTTCTACTTCCCCAATTGTGTTATTTGTAATAGCCAAGTTTAGTAGCGCTTGACCTAACATCGCATTTATTTCACCAAGTCTGCCTTCATCAAATAGCCTAGTAACGTTATTAATGATCATCTGAATGTCTTCCAAATTGTATGCAGTATCATTTAGGAGACCTTTGAATCTGGAAACTACGAATTGCATATCTGCTGGAACGTATGTGAAAGCCGTTGATTTGAGGTCTGAAAGGGCTGAGTCCCAGTTCTCCGAGGAAATAAAATCCATTATTCCAGAGTACATAGTGAAGAATGAGCTCGAAAACAATCCTTCCTCCTCCAATTCCGCTGGGTCAATGTGACGTGGAAGTGTTGAAGCAGCAGCCACAGTGATAAAGCTAAAAGTGGATAACAGCAGAATGGGCAGTAGTTTCTTCAAACCATCAACTACCATAATAAGATCTCAACCACTTGAAAACCTACGACGACGCAGAAGACTGCAAATAAGCTGCCGCCTACAATATCCAAGATACGCCTTCTCGGCTTGAACATAGCAGAAGTAACAAAGTAGCAAATAGCATATATGCTCAGGTAAACATTAAGGTTCGTCTCTTTCAAGGCTGACAATACAACAACTGTCGATAAGAGCGTCATTGTTAGGGTGATAATATAGATTTTGTGTTTGTCCATTATCGCTCAACTCTGAAGGTAGCCCTAACGCTTCTACCACGCTCATTCATAGACTCTTCCTCAAAAGAAACTGGTTCTTCAAGAGACGCAGCTATGACACAACCAGCGAGACTCGTATTTACTGAACCGAGAACTTTTCTGAACCGCGGAAACTCAGTCTTAACACGGGACTTAAAGATATCAACAATCACCTGTTCACCATCTCTTACAGCCTTAACAGACTCAGCCCCCTCAAGTAAGTCAACTATGACATGACTCAAGGACGCCTCTAAGCTAGATTCTGAACTCAACCCAGCCAGTCTGATGAGTTCTGATCCTGGTGGAAAAACAATTAGAGCGGGACTATCCTTAATATTTGTGATTATGCGCATAGGCACCTTAGCCACTTCCCTAACTCTAAATTTCTTGTCGGTCAAGGGGATATATGCGTAAACTCGATCATTCCTTGGTGGAAGATATATGGCTTTCTCATTGGCGTTGAATTCTTCCAAGAGAGCTTCTATATTGATGCAGGACTCCTCAACCATAGCACGAATCACACCTTTTGGAACAGGACTTGATGGTGTAATCAAGATTGTAGCACCTAAAACTACGCAAGAACTGCCCAAGGCTGTGAAAGAAACATTTGCAAGAAACCAGTACGAGAACACAGCAAAAGCGCTGCCAAAGGAGATCAGGGCTAGACCGAACGTAGAAAAACGATCCAACGAATCATTTACCTCTCACGTAGATGAGGCGTCTTTACATCGCCTCGAATTTCTACACGTCTAGTTTCAGCATTAACGGTCATCTTAAAGTATACAAATTTTCTTGCAACAGCTAACCCAGCAAGCATCACTGTCAACACAGAAAGTGAAGCGAATATAGGGTTAAGCCTTATCCCCCAAGGAGTATAATTGAGCATTAATCCAACCAACGGCACAAGGACTAAACTTAACCCTATAGATAAGGCCAGCCTCTCTAGAGGAGTAAGGTTTTCCTTATTTGGATAAAGTGCTTCAATCAACGAGTAACCTGGTAGATACAGTGCAAAGAGCGATCCTGTAATGTAGCGGACATAAATATATGGTGTTATTTGCGGTAGTAGATAGATTGACACCATGGCAATTCCCACCAAGATCAATAGAGCCCAAAACCATAAACTGTAAACTGATAATGTAAAACCAAGAACATTCTTAGGTGGATTGGGATCCTGAAGCTTTATTTCTCCTTGGATTGAAAGTTGGTATAAGTTTTTTGCAACGTCATGCCTTTTTCTGTTTAACCGAGTCGCAACATTGCCAATTAACTCCCCTGTGTTTAATCCTTCAGTGTCCGCTACCGTTTTAAGAATGTCCTCGTCAATTCTACTGCTCAAACCTAATTTACCTCCATAGTCTTAGAAGGTTAACCGTTTTGTAACGTTCATCCATATCTGACAGAACCTACCGTCATACTGCAAGATCTCATCTAAAACCCATAACTCAAAAGTTAATCGAAGATTCGTCACAGGTTTATCTATGCTTAAGCTGATGGGGTGAGTCCAGTTCTCCCCCTGCTGAAGTACCAAATCGAACTGTTCAAGAACAGGAGCATCCATGAACGTTGAAGCATTTATCGTCAATGAAGGGTTCCCTAATTTTACTAATACAGAATAATACTTAACTTGGTCCTCCTGGTTACCAACATAAAGGTATAAGGTGAACGGTTCATCCTCAATAACTTCCGTAGGATAATCACCAATCTTCATATTAGGGCCCAATACTGCGAGTTCAGAGAAAGGAGTAACAACTCTTTCACCGAAGATTAACTGTGAAGTACAAACAACACCCACAACAATGATCACAGCTACGATGAAAGCGGAGACCTCCTTATCTATGAGCAGCCCAAACCCTCCAACTCTTCTTAACTATAATCCAGAGGTTCCAGAAGACAATTGGAACATACCGATAAGCAAGAAAACATGAGACCCCAAAGACTCCTACATACAAAGCAAGAAACATTAGATGCGTTTGATTATCTACCGCAGCTTTTTGGGTAACAGTAACTGCAGAAGTAATGATATTCTCGAGTTTAATCAAAGCTTCCTGCAAATGAGAATCATCACCCTTATCCTGAGCCTGATTAATCAAGTCCATCGCTGCATTAAGCTCATTTGTTAGTGATGACACATCGCCACCGCTCCGTTCAGCATCAACTATCGCTTTGAAAGCTTCAAACACGTTCTCCTCTACGCTTCCTTGACAAATTACGGTTTTTAAATTTGGCAATGTGAAACTCAAAACTAGAAACATTACCAGAGCAACCACTAAACAGTTACGCTTCAAAATAATAGCTCATCCTCAATAGTCAAGTGTTCAACACAACTTCTCAATTAAACTTAATTTTCGTTTTAAGCTATTAATCTCAGGATGAGTAAACTGTAACAATCGTTTGATTGACAAATAATAGAGTAGTGATAAATCATCTTCAACTCGAAACAAGAGGATGTATCATTTTCGTAAGTATCTTTCAACACGTTTTTCCAGTCTTTTCATCAAGATTGAAAACACGGCTACCATGAAGCATTGAAAAGCAGCAAGGAGTAGTATTCCGCTGAAAAGGGCGTAACCGCTGTGCCAGACTCCGTTTAATAGAACCTCTAAAGCAACATAGAAAAGAGTGAGTAACGCAGGAACTCCGGCTGCGAGGGCTAAGAAAAGGAAAAGAACCATGGGATTATGTCTACGAGTTAATTTAAATAGGCTAAAGAAAATACTGAGACCGTCAGACCAACGGGATAATTTACGTTTTCCAACCCGCGTCCTATATGAAATCGGTACCTCTCCTACAGATCCATTCATCAACATCTGACTTACAATATCCACCTCAACAGCAAAACCTTTGGAACTTAAATCCATCTTTTTTGCTGCCTTCGTCTTTAACAAATACATGCCAGAACATACGTCTTTCAAACTTGATCCAAACAGGTACTTGAAAGTAGTTTTAATCACCCAGTTACCAAACCTGTGTATTAATGAAATATTTGATCTCCCCTTCATCCTCACACCTATTACGAGATCGTTTCCATCAGTTTCATAAAGTAGAGATTCTATGTCTCTGGGATTATATGTGTAGTCACAGTCCATAATAACGATGTATGGCGTCTCTATCTTCTGTATTGCTGTCCAAATAGCTCCTGCTTTACCTTCACCAATCTGAAGAATAACATCAATTCGATGTTCAAGTGCTAAATTAACAGTATTATCAGAAGAGTGTCCATCAACCAGTAGAATTTTCTCGTAACCGACTTCTCTAAGTTCATCTATTACCGGTCCTACAGCTTCTTCCTCGTTTAAAGCCGGCAACACTATTGTCACATTGTCATTAGTTAATTCCTTTATGTAGTCTCTGAATAAGTAGCTTGTTTTCTCCGTATATTCCAGTCCTAATTTACTGTATAAACTTTGAAGGATCAGCTTATTCATCGCAGGTGCTGCAGAACCTAACAATCGCTCTAAACCAACCATGAAGACTTCAGGTTTCTCAACAACATCTTCTAATTTAAAATGTAGATTATCCTCTAGATACTTGTAAATAGATTTAGTCGCTTCGCCTAAAACCTGTCTTAAACTTTCGTCAACAGCTTCAACGAATAATCTTTCATAACCTTTCTCTTTAGTCCTCTCAGATTTTAGAGTATTACTAAACAAGGGTTCCTCTACCATACTTATAACAGATACTCCAGGGTCTCTAGTGAAAAATCTTCGATGAAACGTAATGAAGTGTTATTAGCTATTCTACTGTTCCTCCAATATCACGAAATATTCAAAGAGAAAATTTGATGTTATCACACAAACCAGAAATCTTGTTGTAATATTTACACTTCGATAACGATTGCATAATCCACGACACTCTTTCATTTTTGCTTCAACTTAACTTTAACGCCGTCCCGGATTGTTATTGATAGCGTCCACCCCTAAAAACCGGATAAAGGATAAATCTTGCGCCCAACTTGAAGCCTCAACGTAACCCCAACCAACAGCAATCTTACTAATCTTCTCAGCGAGACCGCAACCAACACGTTCAACCCGCCTCAGAAACCGGCCCTTAAAAGCTTCAAAAAGCTTACACACCACACGTCCAATAGCTAAACTCAACTTAAAGCTTCGAATCTGATCCACATACCGAACAGTCAAATCTACAACACTTCTCTCAACCTTAGACAAAACATGGAACCAGACACGCCGCCTAAGCGCATCCCGCCTCAAAGAGGCAAGCCAACTAATAGACATTAACCGCATAGAAGCCAAATCCTAAAACTTAATCTTCAACCAATTCAACACTTTCATCTTCTTTACCTAAACCATTCAAAGGAGTAGGTGAAGGAGTCGTAGCCAAAGTATAACCAATCCAAACAATG
>SDBT01000674.1_pt1 | contig 54830 bp, 75 predicted proteins | sample 2277101 | NCBI WGS metagenome assembly SDBT01 (sample SAMN10404973, study PRJNA504765) | marine sediment metagenome | isolation source: marine sediment core GS10_PC15, 103 cmbsf | place: Arctic Ocean: Southern Knipovich Ridge | collected 2010 | reverse complement strand
GCCTTAGCTGTATATTTACAGAACGACCAGTCTTCGCTTGACCAGACATTAATAATATTCAAAGGCACGACCGGTCGTGAGATAATTGTCTACTGGGGTGATGGTGAATATGACCAGTTTAGTTTGCAAGGTACAGGAACTTCGGACACTAAAACTCATGATTATGCTACTGAAGGCACTTATACTGTTTCGATAACAGGTGCATTGGATGAGATTACTTATTTCCTGTGTGGTGAAAGTTCAATATCGGGCGATATTGGGCAGTTTAGTAATCTAACAAGCTTGACAAGTCTGAATTTAGCCGACGCTTCAATATCAGGTGATATTGCTGATATTAATACCTTAACCGGTTTGATATTTCTGAATTTACACGCAACTTCAGTGTCGGATTACACAACCACGACTTTACCTGATTGGGAAGGATGTACTATTTTTATACATAATCTCGGCCTTACTACAACAGAAGTTGATAATTTCCTTATTGATCTTGACAATGCAACCGGCGCTCCGGGTAATGGTACTTTACATATAGAAGGTACAAACGCCGCTCGTAGTGTTGCCAGTGATGCCGCAAAAGCAAGCCTTATTGTTAAAAATTGGGATATAACTGTTAATGAATAATAGATAAAAAGGAGAATAATATGAAACGAATTGAAACTTGGATATGTTTTGCACTCGCAGTCGTGCTGATTCTATTCAGTCAAATAGCTCATGGTGATAGTTACTTCAGGAAAGCCGCAGTAGGTATTGCACCGGTGGTTACTGTTTATGAGAGTGCCGATACTCTTTATTTTGATACTGATATGACCGACTTTATATTTGTCGGCGATGAAGTTAAAGTAGTGTCAATGCTCGATAGCCTTTCCTTTGAGATATTTACAGTCACCGCTATTACCTCAGCGAAAGCTGACATTAACAGCACATGGGACCATCCTACAATAACTGATGGAAGATTGGAGCTTGTCGGTCCTCAACTGACAATATTTGATGACAGTAAAGCTGTTGCCTTCAGGGTAGACAAACAGCCGATGTTACCTCTTCGTTCAGCATTTCCTGACACAACAGATTATATCGGTGGTGAATTATGGATGAGTACGACTGGTGATTCGCTTTATGTGTACGAAAATGACCATACAATTGAGTATTTCACAAGAGCAACCTCGTTGGGGGATATGAATACCGACGCCGTTGATTCACTGAAAATTGTTGACGACAGCGTTTCCGAAGCTGATATACATTCTGTGCCTAAAACAAGGTGGAATGCCGCTTACGTTCATTCAATAACAGATCATGATTCAAGCCTTGTTGAGAATCTTTCCGGTGGCGACTTTGTTAATCCTCTGCGCATACCACATCCATTATTTGTTACAGGCTTAATTACACAACATGACGGCTCAGTTCCTACTTGGGGGCACTCGCCTACTGGACTGGCCGTTGAGGGCACAAGTGAGTTTGATGGGATTGCTTATTTTGATGATAGAGTGATTATGTTCAATGATAAGGATTTCTCAATTGGAAGTGGCAATGACTTTGTATTAGCTTGGGATTCAAATGGAACAGCAGATGCAATACTTCGTTCTTTTCTTGCAAAAGCAAGCGTTGATGACAGTCCTGTTTTTTGGTTTGCAAAAGATCTCAACCCCGACAACATGGCCGACCATGATGATTACTTGTCGCCGTCTTTTGTATGGGTTAATGACGAAGGTGCTGATGCGGGAGACTATATTGGCGTTGTGCAAGGTTGGCGTGCGCAAGCTGACGTTGAAGCACAGACATATTATGATTTCTACTCTATGGTTGGTGCAGCCGATGGTACTCTTGATGCTACCACTACCGAGATAGGAGCTATAATCAGAATAGGCAATGCAGGATCGGCTACTACTGATCATGGTCTCACGGCTGGCGGAGTGTTGCTTGAGGATGACGTTGAAATTGACGGTGTAGTATATGCTGACCAAGGTGTAATTCAAGGTTATTCTCATGTTGGCAGTTCACGTAATACAACTTCTGCCGATTATTTTATTGGAGTTTCTTCTGATGATGGGGCTATAACAATTACACTTGATACCGATAATGTGGTTGCCGGACGTACATTTCATATAACGGACGAAGATGGCAATGCGGCATCTAACAATATAACAATAGACACCGAGGCTTCAGAAACAATAGACGGAGTTGCTGATTATACAATCTCAACCAATAATGCCGCAATTTCTTTATACTGTAATGGGACTAACTGGTTCATAACTTCTGTTGACTTTCCATCAAGTAATCCTGACCTTGCGGGGATATACATAGTCAGTAGTGCGGAAACAGCCATTACCACTGTTAATATATTTGAACAAGTGACAACTTTTGATGCGGATATGCCAGAAGATATCTCTAATGGTGACCATAACAATAACAATATAACAGTTGGCGCAACAGGTGTTTATGAAGTTAAATTCATAGCAGATGGTGAAGGAGCGGGTGCTAATAAAGTATATGAGTTTTATGTTTTTGAGCTTGCTGCAACGAGTTCTGCGGTAGCTTTCGTTACCGCTGCTAATCCCTGTGTTATTTCCTCTGAGGGACACGGTTTCTCTGATGGGAATAGAGTTAAAATAGAAGATGTAGGTGGAGCAACAGGGGTAAATGATAGAATCTATACCGTTGCAGCATCCACTGATTCTACTTATGCTCTTGATGCAGATCAAGGAACGGATGTGGATGGAACTGGTTTTGGTGTGTGGGATTCTGATGGAACAGCTACTTTGGCAACTATATTGCCTCAAATTCATTCAGAAAGAAAATTTGCTGTCAGTAGTGATGTTGGAAGTTTTAGTGGGGGAGGATTGGTATCCTTAACAATTGGTAAAACACTTGAGTTATGGGTTAAAGGAACAAATGATGATACTAATATGACAGTTGATGATTGTTCATTCTACATTATAAGGGTTCAATAAATGGGCGATCATATAAATCTAAACAAGGAAACAGTAAAGGGGTAACAAGATGAAAGTTCTGTGGACATTTCTGTTTGTGCTTTTAGTTTGTGGTGTTTCGGTTGGTCAGGATACTTGGCCTCGCCATAATACACTTGACAATGCTTTAGAACCAGTTACTGACAGAGGAGCATTGATGGAATCTTATCCCATACTCACTTTTACTACAAATTTAATCTCAGTGGTTATTACTGAGGATGGGAGGCTTGAAATAGTAAAGGAACAAAGCCCCCATATATTTTCTTCCAGTTATAATAGTGGCAAAAGAGTAAAAGATGTTTATGCGTCAGTAGGCGGGAAAATAGTACATAAGGAAAGGTTTGTAGAGGTATCAAAAATACGAACTGCAACAAAGGAAATTACAGAAATTTACCATGAATGGGAAAAGGAATGAAATGGGCAACCATATAAACCTAAACGAAGAGACATTATTCTGGCTGGTCGCCACTATTATCCTAATCCTTTTCGCTTCATGTAGTTGTCCGGTCGAAGACGAGAACTTATCGGAATGGACAATTGTACGGGGCTGTTTTGATGAGTGTATTTATGATAAGTTTGTCGGCGAATATTTTGTCATGCTCGATGAATACATGGATTACGTGAGCGAGTATTCCACCATTAACCTACGTGTTACCCATGCCGGGAGCGGAGAATGGACTGTGCCTATATTATGGTCTATGAATTATGAGTTAAACCAAATCATTATTGATGACCGTTTAGTTCCTTATGAATCACGAGACAAGTATTTTTACAGGATAGAAATAATCGAAAGAAAATGGTAAAAACATAAGGAGATTTAATATGCCATTTGAAATTGAAGGCTGGATGATAACCACCGCCGCCGTTTTTCTTGCATTTGCCGGAAGCATTATAGCAAACCGCGTTGGCTTCAAAAAGGATATTGATAGAAATATTGACAGACTCAATGACCACAGTGAGAGGATAAAGGACTGTGTTGAAGAAGGTCAGTGCGAAAGACAGGTGGTTAATTTTAAAGAAGACATTAAGGAAATTAAGGGCTTGCATCAGTCTCTTTCGGGTGAATTTAAAGTAGTATCCGATACATGCGTCAGATTAGAGACAAAAGTTGACATTGCAATAAATGGGAAAAAAAAACCATGATACTCGAACTCAAAAGAACAAATACAGGGAATACCGGAACTTTCGGCGTGATGTACGCAGAAGGGTTCGCCTGTTTTACTATTGAGAAGCCGTGGCGTAATAATAGGCCTTTTGAATCATGTATTTCAGCAAGGACGTTCAAAGTCATACCATTCTCATCAGAAAAGCATCCTCGTTGTTATAAAATAGTAGAGCTTAACGGTGGTGAGGTAAAAGGCAGGTGGAACATCTTATTCCATATAGCTAATCTTGCCGGTGATAAAAAGAAAGGCTTACAAAGCGATTTAAGCGGCTGTATTGCACCCGGCTTCTCAAAAGGTGAATTACGCGGACAGGAAGCCGTTTTGAAGTCTGGGGTAGCCATGACCGCCTTAAGGAGGATTATAGACGCCGCCGACAGCACAACACTTGTGATTGAGGATTTAACAACCAATGCGCCAGAACTTGAAAAGCTGATGCGAGAGGGATAAGCCATGTATTTGATAATTCCCGTCATACTTTTTGCTCTTTTAAACAGCTACAAAGAAGGCATGATATTTATTCAGTACAAAGATATCATGTTTACCGATTTCTCTAATATGTCAGAAATGGGTGTCCGCAGTCATAAATATTTCGGGATTTATCACTTGTTGAGTTTAATTATACTTGCAAGCTATTCTATAATATTATACCTTGTTCTTTTAAATACCCCGTCAATTTTAATGGGTATAGGGTTGCTAATATTGTATTGGGAGATATTCGAGATAGGTTATGCTTATTCTCGTTATGCAAAACCGGTTGTTTTTTATGAGCACATAGTAATGCTGGATGCATATTCCATTCAGCTAAGAGGCTGGCAGGTCTTGTTTTTGCATATAGCAAGGTTCGTTTCCGCAAGCGTATTTATTATTTATGGACAATTGGCATGAAAGAAAAAATTAATGATTTAAGTGTTCCCAAGAATAAGTATATCGGTGTCCTTTGTAAGCGAGGACACGACTGGGGGAATACTGGCGGGAGTTTGCGGCTTAAGAGCGATGGACACTGTGTTTTTTGTGTAAAAATACGTCAGCAATCAACTAAACATAAAGAACAGCAAAGAAAATATGGGAAAATATATTATCAAAACCCTGAACATAAAAAGCAACAAAAACAATATCAAAAACAATATCAAAAATCAGAAAAAGGTAAAGCTGCCATTAAGCGATATCAAAATTCACCCAAAGGGGAAACCACTCGGGAGCGATATTTGCAAACTGAAAAACATAAAGCAGACCGAAAGTTACAGCGGCAAACCGAAGAGTATAAAACGCATAAAAGGATCTGCCGCCGCAAACGTTACCAAGCAGATTTAAAATTTAGGTTAAACTGTATAATTTCAAGTAGCATAAAAAGAAGTCTCAAAAAGGGTGCAAAGGGGGGTAGGCATTGGGAAACTTTTATAGAGTTTACACAGCAAGGGTTAAGAAAAAGCATTGAAAAACAATGGGTGGTTGGCATGACATGGGAGAATTACGGGAGAGAATGGGAAATTGACCACCGAATTCCTGTCAGTGCATTCAACTTTGATAAACCAGAGCATATAGATTTCAAACGATGCTGGGCATTAAGTAATTTACAGCCAATGTGGAAACACGAGAACCGCAAGAAAAGCAACAAATTAATACAAGATTTTCAACCGAGCTTAAAATTATAATCTTGCATATTGCAAGAACCGCGGCCACAATTTCACTTCTAATATACGGAGGATTAAAACTATGAAACGCTTCTACAAACCTGTACTGTTTGCGCTGTTATTTGTATTTCTTTTTGCCGGGTTTGCATTCGCCGGAATATTTAGCTCCGTCGGTGGTTATCTCAAAAGTGAAGCAATATCTCTATTAATCGGCGGACTTGTAGGCTCCCTTGGTGTCTTCGGGGTATCCTATAAGCTTTGGGGTGTAGCCGGTAAAGAACTCGGTGAATTTGTGTGGTTTGTCTATGGCGCATTTTTGCCTGAAAGCGAGGGCGGAAGAGAAGTCACCCAAAACGAAATGAAGAAAATTCTCAAAGAGGGTGCCGAAATATATCCGGCGGTTGCGACTGCAATTGCATCTCACAAGAAATAATGTACTGGTACATGGATTGAACAAATTCATCGAAGGCATGAGAAGCGACTGAGGCGAGCTGTCTTTACTCCTTTCTTTCGGTTCGCTAATTTCGCAAGGCGATTGAGATTAATTTCTCGGTCGCCTTTTTATTTTGCCAGTGTTGCATAATCGTAGAATTTTATAATCACAAAATACTAATACAGCTGGCGCATTCCCATAACTACAGATAAACATGACATTTACGGCACATGAAATAATACTTGCATCGCATGTTTGCACGTGTTATAATGTTAACAGTTGTTAAATGATTAACAATTAAAAAGGACGGTTCAGTCCGAAGTCTCACAACCACTGAAGAAAGGGAAGCCCCCGATGGAAACCTACATTAGCCTTAGCAGAAACATGACAGAAGAAACGGCTAATACTCTTAAAAGGAGAATACACGGCAAGTCCTTTATGAATTTTCAAGTAATGATATTTCCTTACTATTCTAAATTCTTTGCAAGAATAACAACCAATTATGATCAAACAGATCTATACATCCGTGAATTTCTTTCAATTCTCCTCATTAATAATAATCTCAAAAAATATATCCCTTACCTAAACCCAAATTCCTTCACCCCCGTAAAATATAGACCAATAAGGAGAAATGGAGAATTCAACAAACACTTTTCGCTTCTAACTAATTTACTATTAATTCCTGACGGGTGCGGGATAGTGGATAGGCGTCCAATCGTGTCCATAGTTGACACTCGACGATAAGCTGGCACTAAGGTGACCATTCCGAACGAAGCTATCCCGCATTAAAGGGCAAAAGGTTGTCCGAAGCCAACCGAAACACGAGTAGTACTCTAATATCACTAAGAACATGGCAAATATCAATTCTAACGGACTATAATGGGAAAGAGGTATAAAGCACATGGCCACAAACTTTAAGCTGAAATTTCGGATATTAGAAAAATATCAAACACAAGATGCGTTTGCCACTATTGTCAATGTAAATCCGGTAGTCGTATCTTATGTTGTCGGGAATCACCGGAGTATATCACCCGACGAAAAGCAACGCTGGGCAAAGGCGTTAAGCTGTAAAGTTTCGGATATATTTTAAATAAGGGGATAGTGGCGCAATAGAGACGAAAATAGTTAGCACAAATCTCTCTCTCCCTGACGCAGACGGGTAATCCACCTGCCTATCCCCCTTTAACTTGATAGATTCAACATAGATAATCGGCGGGTTCTCGGCTACGCAACGATAAAATACTAAAGCCGACTCCTTTCGCCCGCCGATTTTTAAAGGAATGAACAATCAAAACAGGAGTAATTACAATGTTTAATTTTTTGGGAATGGCAGATGATTATGATTCAAGAAAAGTTGATCGCTACGAGGAAGGCGATTTATTTGTGAGTACAGCAATGGTTATGGATTCGTCATCTCCTTTTGAAACAGCGGTGGCTCATCCACAATATAATGATGGGAAAATTGTTATTGTGGAAAACTACAATACAAAGGAAAAAGCAAAATCAGGACATGAAAAATGGGTGAAGATAATGACTGATGCTTCTTTACCTAATACTCTCAAAGATGTTTCCGATTCAGGAATAGGAACACTTGCAAGGATAGTGGGAGTTGATACAATCTTTGAAATACAGGCATTAGGGCAGGAGTAAATAATGAAACCGTATCAATTAAAGTATATGGCGAAATATTTCAAGAACTCGCCATATACGCTTTTGAGTCTTCGCACCCATTTGAATATTCAGCATCCACGGCTCAAGAATCTATTCCCGCGAAGAAGTATATGCGAAAATTGAGGAGTAATATGACAAACGTACACTTTCAAGGCAATCGTAAAGATTGGAGTACACCGTGGGATCTTTACAATACACTCAACTTGGAATTTCATTTTACTATTGATGTATGTGCAACGGCGGAGAATGCTAAACATGTACGGTATTACACGCCGGAACAGGACGGATTGAAGCAAGACTGGAATGGCGAGGTGGCTTTTTGTAATCCGCCGTATGGGTTTGAAATAACTGTTTGGGTGAAAAAAGCGTCCGAAATACTTACCGGTACGGTTGTAATGCTTTTACCCGCCAGGACAGATACAAGATGGTTTCACAATTATATTTACCATCCAAACACAAACAGCAAAATACGCTTTTTGAAGGGACGCATTAAGTTTGACAACTGCAAAAACAGCGCACCGTTTCCTTCAATGATTGTAATTTTTAAAGGCATTACAGAATAGGGGAACAGCATGACACATTATGCAATCGTTGATTCAGACGGCAATCAGATCGGCAAGTCGCATGAGTTCATGTCAACAGCGATAAAGAAAATGTTTGACTTGAAAATTGAACACCTGAAGGAACATAGCACGATACTTTACTGTCATGTTGAGCCGGTAACGGAAAGCGAGGCCGCCAATGAGTGAACGCAAGAAAGAACGGTGGGTACAACGTCCAGACCGTACTGATATTGTTACGGATGACGGCACTAAATATCATCGCATAAAGCCAATAGCAATCGTCCATTATAATCCTCAGCGTCCAGAACAAGCTAAAGACAATCAAAGAAATATTCTCGCTTCTCACAATGCCTGCCTGAACATACCTGTCGAGGCACTGGAAGCCGGTATTGTGGATGAGATGGTTGAGGCATTAACAAATTCCTGTGCTTATTATGAAATGCTTGAGCGGGCAACAGGAGTTGAGCAGGGAAATTTAACTGAATTAAGAGCCATACTCGCAAAGCTGGAGAAGTAATATGCCAGCCAAACACTCAAAATTTAAATGGTTAATTAAGACGATTATTATCGGGGCTGTGTTAGCAATAATCTGTATCGTCATAACTTTAGTGAGGTGAATCATGCAGGTAGTCTACATCGCTGGAAAATATCGGGCAAAAACAATAAATGGCATTCAAGGGAATATCGAGAAAGCGAGAAAAGTAGCCGTTCAATATTGGCAGGCCGGTTATGCCGTTATCTGTCCTCACATGAATTCATCTTTTATGGACGGTATATGTGATGACGAAGTTTTTCTCGAAGGCACAAGAGAAATGTTAAGACGTAGTGATATTATTGTGATGCTCCCTGGGTGGGAATCCAGCGAAGGTGCAAAAATAGAATATGAACTTGCGCTTGACTTGAAGAAACCAATAAGATTTTCTACATCTGAGATTGAAAGGGCGATATTATGAGCGGGCATATCGACAACGCAGATCAATTCATTGACGATGCTCTTGCAATTTTAAGCACACCGGAAGAAATAGATTGGTCGCTGGAATTGCTTGAATATATCAGAGACGAAATCACAAAAGAAAAACATGGCCAAGCAATGGACGGCTATCAGTATGGCAATTTGGACAATATGGAAGATTCAATAAACAAGGCTCTGACAATACCGAGCGAGGATTGGACAGACGAAGAAAGAAATGAAATAAGCGAGCTACTTGGAAACATAAAACACGAAATAAAAGAATTTAAATCTGAACTGGCGATCCCCGATCAGGAAAGGGCGTGGTGATGAAAGACAAAGGATATTTCGGAATCGGCGTTTTAAATATGAAAAACGGCATTAACTACGGAACGCTTTTCAGAACGGCACAAATATTTGACGCTGATTTTATATTTCTTATCGGAAAACGATTTAGACGACAAGCTTCTGATACCGCAAATTCGGCAAAACACATGCCCCTTTTTGAATATGATAGTTTTGATGACTTCCATATTCATATACCATTTGGCTGTCAACTAATCGGCATTGAAATAACTATTGATGCGATACCTTTAGTTGGTTTTGAACATCCGGCGCGGGCATGTTATCTACTTGGTGCAGAGGATCATGGATTAACTGAAAATGCACTTGGTCGCTGTCGGAATATAATAGTTTTACCCGGCAAACGCTCTTTAAATGTATCAGTGGCTGGCTCAATAGTGCTTTATGATAGGATATCTAAACTTGAAACTTAACGAGTTAAAAGAAAGGATTCGGCAATGGAACTAACAGAAATTACAAGAGACCAATTTTATACCGCGGTAGATGCGTCAATACTCCACTGTAAAGATGGGGCGAACAGAACGAAGGAGTCGTATCAGAGTTATGATAATGGCCTGAAAGCTTGTGCATTATGTGGGCTGTTTAACAATAAAGATTTGCATAAGCATTGCCCTCTCGGCACTAATTATGTCTGTGCGTCCTTCTGCCAGCAGCCCATTACAGTAAGCGTGACAACTTGTTGTGATGAATGGAACGAGGGTGCGGTTGCAAAAGCCGCTTACAATTTCCCCGCCTTCCATGATGCCCATGTACGCCTTGCCCAACGGCTCAAGGCTGTCAGAGAACGTGGGTATGAGGCGTGGCGGAAGGAACATTTGCAGAAAGTGGAATTGTATATGCTTTTGATGCGAATTTATCCCCTGCTCCTGCAGACTACAAGCCTCCTGACCGGCGAGTAATAAAAGACGGCAGGCGAAAAGATGAATGGCGACTGGGTGAGGAGAGAAGGGCCGACATTAAATATGGATGGTGTGGGAGACGAAAATTTAAAGAAGAGTGAATACAGCATCAGAAACCAGGTGAATGAAAGGAGGTCGCATGAAATAAGAATCATATACAATACTATGTAAAATGGTGGAATCAAAAAAGGGGGCGTATTAAGAGGATGCGCCTCCGATAAAAAGAAAGGAAATAATGAATAAAATAATCCTTGACGCGAAACATCGCATTCGTTATATTTCAACTGTCAGTCGGGAAGGCTTTTTTATTGCAAAATATTCAAGGGCAATAAACTCTGCATTGAAGGCTTGCTTTCTTTGACTGACCAGAGTGAGTTGCCCTTTTTTTTGCGAGGAGTTTAATATGAAAAGTGAAGATGAAAAGGCTTATCCGATTTATATCCTTTGCATAAAGTGGGTTGAAGATGGGGAGCACGATCCCGAATATAAAAAGTTCTGGCGACAAAAAGGATTGAGAAAAGGTCGTATTCGGAATAGTATGCACATTATGCGAATGTTTAAGGGGAAAAAAACTAATAAGGAATTGCTTAAAGAAGCAAACATTACATGGAAGCTCACAAAGAAGAAAAGAACTACTAAAAATCCCTCATGTCATAAAATAAAGACTGAATTTCTTCATTATGAAACATGGTGTCTTGTTTGGTTTAATCATTGGACATTTGATACAAATCGAACAGACAAAGAAGAAATAGAAAGTTTTGAAAAGTTTGTTAGACGGCAAGAAGAAAAAAATTGGAAGAACGGACACAGGGAACACGAACATACACCGGGAAATGAAAATCCATATTATGAGTTGATGGGCGCCGAGGATAGATATCGTTGGTCAGGTAATGACGATGAAGGAAATGAAATAGATCCACCATGCCGCTGTAAACACTGTAAAAAACAAGGCAAAATTAGAATAAATCATTGATGTGATATTCGGGGGACGTGAAACATGATAACTGAATTGACACAATCTTCAATAAATATGTTCTTCAAATGCGGCGTTCAATTTGAAAATCGTTATGTGAGGGGATTAATAATACCGCCTGGTGTTGCTGCTCGTAAAGGGTCGGGAGTACATGAAGGCGCAAGATATAATTATCAGCATGTTATTGATTGCGGGAAGAAGGCTCCGCTTGACGAAGTAAAAGATGCTACACGAGATAAGTTTACCACGCTATGCAATGAATTTGGTGTTTTTATGACCGCCGAAGACGAGGTAAATAAAGATCAAATAATAGGTGTCGCACTCGATGAATCGGTAAATTCAGCTTCTTATTATCATAAGAAATTAGCGGGGACACACAAGAAAATAAAATTACTTGAAAAAAGACTAAAGGCCGACATAGGCTTGCCGTTACCCATAAGCGGGCAACCTGATTTTGTAGATGATAAATCAATGGTAGATATAAAAACGGGCAAAAGATGGGCTAAGGGTAGAGAAGATGGGGAAATACAGCCCACTATATATAAGATGCTTTTAAGGCATAATGGCTACGGAGACATGCCTGCAAAATATGAGATATTAACTAATCTTAAAAATGCCCCAAAGGACAACCCTGCTTTGTGGGATAAAAAACTAAAGGTGTTTGGCGAAACAAGGGAAGCATTTAGAACAGAAGAAGATGAAAAAATACTTATAAGAAAAATAAATGTTATGATAAAGATGTTAGAACGAGGTGATTTCCTGCCTGCTGCGCCCGGCTCATGGTGGTGCAGTAAGAATTGGTGTGGGTATCACTCAATATGTCCTTATATCAAGAGAGGAGTGTAGTAAAATGAATTCAGAAAGACATTTTGACGATGTAAAAGTTGTGACACCAGAGAAGGTTCAGCAAAAGGACGGGTTGGAAGAATTGGTAGCCGGTGGAGCTACTGTAACAAAACAAGGCACTCAATACGTAACCGCCGTTGCGGTACAGCGACCGCGGCAACTAAAAATCGTTAAGGATAAAGTAATTTCCGAAGTAGAACTTGAGCCTGAAGCTGCTTATTATGCTTGGAAGGTAAACACAAAAGGCGGAGGAAAGAAAAGAATAGAGGGTGGAACCATAGGGCTTGCCATGTCTATTGCAAGGAACTTCGGCAATTGTGCAGTAGACATAACAATAGACGAGACTCCTACACATTATTATTTCAAACCCGTGTTCCTTGATTTGGAAACAGGATTTACTTTCTGTCGGACGTTCAGACAACGAAAGAGCCAGGGTATCGGCATGAAAGACGAGGACAGAGCACAAGATATAACTTTCCAGATTGGTCAAAGCAAAGCCATCAGAAATGTTGTCTTTAGTGCTGTTCCTCCAGCATTAAAAAACACGGCAATCAAAGAAGCACAACGACTAATTGTCGAGGACATCGACCAATGTGGCATTGAAAAATCGAGGGAAAAGTGTTTAAAAACCTTCGCCTCGATAGATGTCACAAAAGAACAGTTATTTGAATATACTGGCATAAATGACCCGGCCAAATGGAGTTCAGCCGTATTGGCCGATTTACGGACTGCATTTAAGACAATTGATACTAATCAGGCATCAGTAAAAGAATTGTTCCCAGAGATAGAAAAACCGAAACCGGCCGAAACAGATACCTATACACCACCGGTGGAACCTGAAAAGAAAGACCCGGATGACAAATCGGCAATGACAACAAGTAAACAATCGGGGGCCATATACTCGAAATGTACCTCAGAATACAAACTGGACAAAGTTCAGGCTTTGACATTAGTTTCTGCAATTGCTGACCACCCTGTAGGCTCAATGAAAGACCTCACTAAAGATGAAGCAACCCATGTAATCGATGTGCTCGAGCACCCAGATACCACAAAGGGCTATTTAACTGAAATATCGAGAGAGAAAAAAGATTTGTTTGATAAATAGCCCTGTCAAATAGTCAGGGTAAGGGGGAGGGTTAGAGGTTATCCCGCCCCTCACAATAAAAGAAGGGATTGACCAATGTCAAATGATGCAATGGGTAGTGTAAAAGAACAAGCACGCGAGATTAACTTGGAAGAATTAGTCAAAAGAACTTGTGAGATGCGAGATGAAAGCAACCGCATTGCCAATAAAGTAGGTAGTATTGTTGAGGTTGTCATGGGGAGTGAGCCATCAGAAAGCTGTGATACAGTGGAGAAGCGCCCAGAAAAGGAATCGCTGTTTAATAGAATTATGAGACTACTCGATGACATAAAAGACAATTTAACACGAATTGAACATGTGATTGACAGGCTATAATCACAGGCCGGTGTGCGCTGGGAGAAAGACGTATTTTGCGCCAGACCCAGTTGCGAAGGCAGATGTTATTGAATGCCATTATGTTGATTGTGCTCACGGTGAAGGACTTGCGGGGAATGGTCAATGTGCAAATTATGGCGACTGGAGTAGCCCACACTGTCCTTATTTCACATCAGAGGCTGATTACGAGCGAAACGGCTTTCTCGAGCGCATTCAGGATCGACTTGACAAAACAACCAAGTCAACCAAAAAATTAAGCACGGATAGTCCTTATTTGAGAAGCATCCTGTCAGATGTGGGTGATGAACTAATAGTCATACAGCGTGATGTAAAAGAACTCAAGGATATTGTGAGGGGATAATGGCATATTTCGCTAATGGTACTGACGGCATGATATACGAGGAGAAATACTGTGATCACTGTTTACATTTCGGAGATGAAGATGGCATTGAGGGATGTCCAATTCTCTTAATACATGATCTTTATAATTATGACCAATGCAAACCCAGGTCCACAGTAGAAAAGACAATAAAAGAAATACTGGAATTACTAATACCAACAATGGATTCTTATCCAGACAAATGCAAAATGTTTATAGACGATGGCTATATAGAAACCAGCGAGGCTAAAATGGAATCCCTACGTGATGACCTAAGAAGGCAGGGGAAATAATGAGAGAAGAACGAATGCTTGAGGACGGCGCTGGATTATACACTGACAACGAGTTGATAAAATTGCACAACAAAGAACATCAAATAATTGAACATGGTCTATGTTTTCAGACTGATAGGGTCAAAGCTATCCTCGCTGGCAGACAAACGCAGGACAGGCGACCTATTACATCTCGAAACAAGTATGACTGGCAGGTAGGCGATCAGATATGGGTGCGGGAAACGTGGCGAACTGCAAAAGCTCTTGATATGTACTCGCCACGTATGACGGGCTGTAAATCTCCTTTTCAATATGCCGCTGGCATGAAATCTATTTTACATGGGAATATTATTGATAAGTGGCAGCCGTGGGGTAAATGGCATCCCTCAATTCACATGCCACGCTGGGTTGCTCGGATTATACTTGAAATAACGGCTATCAGGAAAGAGACGGTGCAAGAGATAAGCCAAGATGATCAAAGAGCAGAGGGGATCGTTATTCCATCAGAATGGTGTGTAAATGGCTACAAAAGGACAAGATTCGGTACTCTCTGGGATTCAATATATCACAAACGAGGTTACGGCTGGGATACAAATCCTGACGTGAGAGCAAGTACCTTCAAAATAATTGAGGTGAAAAATTAATATGAACATATAAGTTCCTGTACCATGCCCGATAGCTGGTGCATGAGACCTGGCAAAAAGGAGAATGCCGATGAGTAAAACTGCTAAGGAGTATGCACGGGAAGCCTGTGCCATGATAGGAGATATCGTAAAACCAAAAGAAGAACAAGGGATGGTTGAACTGTTTGAGCAGGCACTCAATTGCGGTAAAGAAGAATATTCTGGTTTAGCTAAGCACCTATACGCCGTTCACTTAGGACTTGTCAAATACGCCCCCGGCAGGTTCTCGCATCGTTTGACAGTGGAAGGAGAGAATGATGATTTATAAAGCAAACAGATTTCGATGGAAACCAAAATATCAAAAGGGGTATGGATATAGAAATTTAGCCGCGGGATACGTTACTGCGTATAAGTTCTCATGGCTTGGGTATGGTATTTGTGTTGATACACGAGCGGAAGGAGGGTTACAATGAATGATAGCCTACAAAGATGTGCACGAGAAGAGCTGAAAAGGGGCTTGGCACAGCTACCAGAACGGCATCACCATGTTTTTAAATTAATGTATTCCCACAAAAATCTTAACAAGCCAATCAATAATGTTGTAGATGATATGCCTTGGGAAAAGCTTGATTGGGCTATGCAGCAGGTCGGCTGGTATATTGAGAAAGGTGGTTGACAAGATGAAATCAATATCATCTGGGCTTTGCGGAGGATGCCGTATTACAAGAGAAGATGCTTTTACAGATCCAAATGCTACTTGTTCCCACGAAAAGGGCGAAAGAACAAGGCCTGATAAATGCCCCAAATGTGGTCAAGAGGGTGGTGTCACTGTAAGATATGAACCCTTAACGGCCGATTGTCCTGGCAGGGTATGCTGGAAGTGTGGACATTCATGGTATATTGAGAAAGAGAATAATGAACAGGAACAAGCTGATAAATTCGTGAAAGTTTGTAAGGAAATTCTTGAGAAAGAAGGCTGACAATGAAAACTGGAAGTAAACGCCATACCGGAGCAGTGTACTTGCTTGAAAAAAGAATTAAGCAGTTAGAAGACAAAGTTGCTGAGATAGAAAGAGAACTGAGATGTAAACTGGATAGACCAATAAAACTTAGATGATAGTGATAAAATTGGGAGCAGTGGTGAAAGCCAGAATAACGGTTCGCAGGAATAACGACTCGACGTGCTTTCGGGTACGCTTGTTAAATATCGAGAGAATCCTGCCTGCTCCCGTCAAGAAAGGAAAGGTGGATGACACCAAGAATTATACTTATTAGGGATTTGTTTAATATATTTTCTACCGGTTTTATCATCTATTTACTCTTTAAAATTAAAAAAGAAGATTAAAGGGCTGGAGGCGATAGTATCGCCGTGAAACCATCCGGGGTCGTTACAACTCGTTAATACATTTACACGTTCCACTATTGATGGTGTAGTTTAGTGGACGCCAGCCCTTTAAAAAGGTGAATGAATTTGGGCTCATATACATTTTACGGAAAAGAAAATAATCGAGTTTATCACTTCCAGGCCAAAAAAGACAGGGATGCTTGGATCGCTGAAAAACCGGATAAAAGAAGCCACCTGTCGACAAATGAAAAACGGAAATATCGGTATACATCAAAACTAAACAAATATGGTGGAGAGTGATGCTTGAAGGCAATCAAAATAAAATCATATATGATTTATGTGCTGGTTCTGGAGCATGGTCGGAAGATTATTTACGGAATGGTTATGATGTTCGGAGAATAACATTGCCTGAAAATGATGTCCATGATCTTGTACCACAAAAAGGGGTTTATGGAATAATTGCAGCTCCAGTATGCGCCCATTTTTCGCTTGCCAGAACAAGGGCAAAAACACCAAGAGATTTAAAGGGCGGAATGAAATTAGTTATAGCCTGCTTAAATTTTATATGGGGATGTAGATATTTAAGCAAACTTCAATTTTGGTGTTTAGAAAATCCAATGGGCTATTTAAGACAATTCCTCGGCAAATCAGTTTTTACATTCAATCCTTGTGATTTCGGAGATAGATACACAAAGAAAACTGATTTATGGGGATATTTTAACGAACCAATCAAAAATCCTGTAGACTTAAATCAAACAGAACTCGCATTGAATTACACAAATAGCAGAAAATTACCATCTATTTCAGATATTACAAGCAGTACACAAGCCGATAGAAGAGCCATAACACCGCCAGGATTTGCAAGAGCCTTCTATGAGGCTAATAAATAAAACTCAACCTGTAGAATTAAGACTTGACGGAAGTGAAACGATGCTTTATCAAATAACGCCACATTATGCCTGTTTTGGTATTGAAATAAAAGGGGCAAAAGTAATCGATGCCGCTCCTATTGGCAAGTGGATGATAGGTAAATCATTTGTTTCTGTGGCGGAGTGGGTGAATAAAAAGGGCGGGACAATTAAAATTGTAGATTCCACTTGACAGTTAAAATATATGTTGTATATTATAAGTAATGCCAAGAATGGAGTATTTTTATGGTCTTTTATAAAGCAGTGAGTCTCGATTTTGAAATGGTACTCCATTTCTTGGCAGTCGGGATTTACTGCTTTTTTTGTGAGGTGTGGTGATGAGTAATAAAGCTCCGAGTTTTCAGTTTTATCCCGAAGATTGGTTAAGCAATGTAAAATTACAACTATGTTCAATGACCGCACAGGGACTTTTAATTAACTTAATGTGTCTCATGCACCAATCAGAAAAGTATGGTTATCTACTCATAAACGGTTCACAAACCAATCATAAACAGCTTATAAAACTGTTAAGGATGCATCATAAAACATTCAATAAGGCATTAAGTGAATTGATTTCATGTGGTGTTTTGAAAGAGGATGAAAATGGAGTACTTTACTGTAAGCGAATGGTTGATGATAATAGACTTAGGGAAATAAGAAGGGAGGCTGGAAAGCTCGGTGGAAACCCTCATTTGGTTAAGGGTAAGGTTAAGCAAAAGGTTAAGCAAGACGACAACCAAAATCCAACCCCTTCTTCTCCTCCTTCATCTTCTCCTCCTCCTACTATAAAAGATAAGGTCGTTTCACTCCTATCACTCTTTGAGAAATATGAGAGTGACTTCACAACAGAAGAACTGAAACTCAAAAAAGCTTTTTTGAAACATTGGACAGAAAAAAACGAAGGCGGCAAAAAAGAACGTTGGCAAATGGAAAAGGTGTTTGATGTAAAAAGGCGGTTCAGGACATGGATAGTCAATGAGATAAAATGGAATAAGAAAACAGAACCTGAAAAAGCTACCGCAATATCACCAGAGGAGTTACCAAATGACTAAAGAATGTTTTACCGAGGGTGTCAACACAATAACAGCAGTTTTCCCTAACATTACAGCACCGAAAGAATCTCAAAAGGTCTGGTACAGGTTTCTAAAGAAGATAACGAATGATGAATATAACGGGGCAATAGAGCGTATTTGTACGAAGATAGAGAATTATTACTCGACAACGAACTTTGTAGCACTGGTATTCAAGAACTTAAAAGAAAGCAATGAACCCACCGGCTATGAGGATATAGAGAATGTCTGAAACAGACCAGTGGAAAAACAAGATATATTGCGGTGATTGTCTTCAGCTTATGCAAGACTTTGACGATAACAGCATTAATACTATCATAACCGATCCGCCTTATGGATTAAAGTTCATGGGTAAGAAGTGGGATTACAAAGTACCGAGTGTCGAGATATGGGAAGAATGTTTAAGAGTATTGAAACCCGGCGGGACAGCATTAATATTTGCGGGTAGCCGGACACAGCATAGGATGGCAATTAATGTCGAGGATGCTGGGTTTATATTGTTTGATGTAATTATGTATTTATATGGTTCGGGATTTCCAAAATCCACTAATTTGTTTAAACAGTTGACAAAGAAAGGGGATTGTGGTATTATGGTAGCGGAAGAACAGAAAGAAAGGATGGGACATAATAAGAAAGAAACCGAACCGAATACCAAATACCCAGTGCGATTTATGTGGAAAACCGATATATCGCAGACCATCAACATTAAAAATAAACAAAGGGAAATACTGCAGTCGGGCTTGTCGAAACAAAGTATACAGATACAACAACCCCAATCCACCGAGAATGTATGGCAAAGACAATCCGGCTTGGAAAGGTGGGGTTACATACAAACATGCGAAGGGGAATTACAAAGGTGTAAAATATGTGCGTTGTCCGAAAGAATATCTATTGATGGCGAGGAAGGATGGCTATGTAATGGAGCATCGGTTGGTAATAGCACAGCATATAAACAGATTATTAAACAAGAAAGAAGTTGTCCATCATATAGACCACGATCCCAGCAACAACAAATTATCAAATCTAATATTATTCTCAAACAATACAATACACAAGAAATACGAGGGGACGCAGATGAATGGCAAGGATGGGGAACCCATTTAAAGCCAGCCTATGAACCCATAATCTGCGCAAGAAAGCCAAATGATGGTACCTATGCCGAGAATGCGCTGGAATGGGGTGTTGGCGGATTGAATATTGACGGGGGACGGATACCTTTAAATGGAGAAAAACCTCCATCGGGAAGTGCAAAAAGAGTTTATAAAAACAATAAGTATACTGACGGCAAGATATATGGCAATAACAAAGAAACGCCTTCCCGCGGCCGCTATCCAGCAAATGTGATATTGGACGAAGTTGCTGCAGAAATGCTCGATGAGCAAAGCGGGATATTAACAAGCGGAAGTAATTGCATAAGACAGAAAGAGGGGTATTTTGGTGAACACGGGGGGTTAGGTAAGGCAGGAGACATTCAAATAACACATGGCGACTCAGGAGGCGCATCCCGCTTCTTCTATTGTGCAAAAGCGTCAAAGGCTGAACGCAATAGAGGATGTGAGGAATTGGAAGAGGAGCAAAGAGATTTAATACGCAGACACGGACAAGCAGGTACAGACAATCCATATAATAGAGGTGCTGTGAAACTAACAAATTCCCATCCTACTGTCAAGCCACTCAAACTCATGGAATATTTATGTACTCTGACTAAAACACCAACAGGCGGACTGGTACTTGATCCGTTCTGTGGTTCGGGAAGCACGTGTGTGGCTTGTATTAAAACTAACAGAGATTTTATCGGTATAGATAAAGAACGAGACTCTTGCGCTATCGCACAAAAGAGAATAGATGCCGAACGTCAACAGGTGAAACTTAACCTTTAAGGCTAATTAATGTCTGAAATAAAATTACCGCCGCAATCTTCTGATGTTGAGCGTGCGATCCTGGGCGCGATCCTGTACGAACCGGAGTGCATCGATATCGCCATCGAGCGGTTAAGTCCTGAAATGTTCTATATGCCTGACCATGCCATTATATTCAGTGAAATGATAGCATGTTGGGAAGCGGGCGTGCCAATTGACCAATTTATATTAGCAGAAAGATTAAAAGATAAGGGGAATATTGATAAAATCGGCGGAGAAATTGTACTTGCTACGATGTTAGCCGAGTGTGCGAGCGCTGCGCATATTAAAATTCACTGCGATATTATCGGTGAGAAATACAAAGCCCGCCAGATAATAGCACAAGGCAACCTTCTCATAACGCGATGTCACAATGGCGATGAAAGTTGTGGTGTTGTTAATCACTTCAATGCCGAACTTGACAAAATAAGCGATACATCCAAGGCAAGCGAGTTCACGCTTCCCGCTGATTACGTTCCCCGGACACACGAAGCACTTGCGGAAAGAGCGGAGAACCAAACCGGTATTATAGGAATATCGACAGGGATACCAAAGCTCAATAGAATTATCGGCGGTTTACAGGATGGGGATTTGATATATATTGCCGGGTACTCTTCACAGGGGAAAACTACTCTTGCGCTCAACTTTGCGCTATCGGCATTGAAACATGACAAGAAAGTAGGGTTCTTTAGTCTCGAGATGAATGAAGTAAAACTCTGCGAGAGACTAATTGCCGATATTGCGAGCTTCGATGTCTCTAAAATTCACTACATAAAACCGGACTCCGCTCAATGGGCTAAAATAGCACAGGCGGCGGAATGGCTGTCCAGCGCGCCTTTAATTATCGACCCCTCCGCCGGCATGACAATAAACGAGATAACCGCAAAAGCGAAACGTATGCAGAATAAGCACGGTATAGATGTTTTGTTCATCGATTATTTACAGCTTATAATGGGCGATAAAGGAGTTGACAGCAGACAACAGCAACTTGAAGACATATCTCGTGGATTAACCAGACTCAAGAAAATATTAAAAATCCCGATTGTTGTATTGTCTCAATTTCATAACCCGAAAGACGGGAATATAAAAAGGCTACCCGGAATGACGGCGTTGCGTGGTTCGGGTGCTATTCCACAAGACGCAGATATTATAATATTTATTCATACGCCGGGAAAGGATGAATTTAATTTGATAGTAGAAAAAAACCGTGCTGGCGGGATCGGAGCTTTTAAGGTTCTGTTCCAGAAGGAATACTGCCGGATTTTAGAACTTGACGACACCTATTAACCAGGGATAGTAAATGCTTGAAATTAATAAAATATACAAAGGTGATTGCCTGGAGCTTATGCCGGAACTTGAGGATAACAGCATTGATTTAGTGCTGGCTGACCCATTTTATGGTAGTTCTGGCAGAGACGGTTCTGTTCACCTTGAAAAGGATAATATTAGAGGCAATAGAATGAGCTCTGATAGTTTAATTTGGTTTGTACGCGCTTATTCAAAAGAATTATTTAGATTGTCAAAATGTGATTCCCATTGCTATATATTTTCTGATTGGAGAAAGTATAAAGATATTCAAATAGCATTCGAGACAAATGGGTGGGAATTAAGAAGCTTAATAATATGGGACAAAAAGAATGGAATGGGGGAATATTGGCGAAGTGTACATGAATTTATTCTGTTTTTTACCAAAAGAAATCCTCGAAAATTGACTCATGGGGGATGTTTTAACGTAATTAATGATATTAAATCAATAAAGGGAAAAAGCAAATATCATGATTATGAAAAACCAGTAGAATTAATGAAAAAATTTATAATTGCAAGTTCAAATGAAAATGACCTTGTACTTGATCCGTTCTGTGGTTCGGGTACGACCTTTTTGGCGTGTATGCGTACCGGTCGTGATTGCATTAGTATAGATATTGAACAAGAATCTTGCATTATCGCACAGAAGAGAATTGATGCCGAACGTCAACAGGTGAAACTTAACCTTTAACCAGGAGGGCAAGATGATTTCATTTAAAGGACTTGTAGTCTGTGGTAATGCCGTAACACTTATAGCCAATGGGCTTCGGATTACACTAACAAGGCCAAGTGCAGTCCAGTTACTCAAAATGCTACAAGATGAGGAAAAAGCTGGCAACCTGTCATTAGACGAGAAAAGCATCATGGAATCGCTTGAAACCGAAAGAGAAATTACCGGATAAAATAGTATTCACATCAGCGATACCGAAAGAAAGGAAAGACAATGAAAGCTGAACTTAAACCATGTCCTTTTTGTGGTGGCAAACCAACACCAGCTAAGCATAGGATTTACCGAGCCTCAGGTATTTTGAGTTATTTTGTTGTCTGTTGTAATAATGCTTGCCCAATTAATTGTAGTACTGGTGATTTTAGAAATCCAAATGGGGTAAAGCGCGCCGCAGAAGCGTGGAATAGGAGAGACAGTGGCACAGACTAAAATGGAATTATGTCCTTATTGTAGCAACAAAGCGGAAGTACATAAATATTTAGACGGCTGGGTAGTTGTTAGATGCAAGTATAATCATGGACACCATTTAATTGTATATATAATCTTCAAACCAATTTAGGGCTGGGAAAAAGGAGGTAAAAGATGGCTGTTAATTTTTCAGAATCAAGAGCAGGAAAAGCAGGGGAAGCATTAGCAGACGCAATATTTGAAATGGTTAATTTGATGTCTAATAGGCGAACAGGAAGGAATTTTTTTACTGGTCTTATAAAGAAATTAGTAAGCAATACTCAGGAATTTGAGCATGAGGAGGAGGCAAAATGAACCGGGAAAAAGTACAGGCGATTGATATACGTATATCCCGTGAAAAATTTAAGGCATTGACTCTTGAAGAACGTGATAACAATTCTTGGGGCAATGACGCTAGAACAAATTTTACAAATGGCATTTATCGGTAAACGTGTTGTTGAAGACGACATTTTACAACGTGCAGAAGGACGTTCACGAACGGCACTTCGGACAATAGCACGTGCTGTCAATGTAACCGTTAATGAGGCAACGGAAGGAGAATGATTTGAAAAGATTAATTAATCCGCTGATTGCTTTAGTGGTTGTTACTGCATTATTGTGTTGGTTTTTTGGTTATTGCCACTTTTGTATTCTTTTGGGTGATAAGTTTGGATTAGTGGTTCGCTCTTGTGGGGTGTCTTTAGGTGTAGGAATATGTGCTTTTATAATTACATTGCTTATTGAGGGGGCAAAGTGAAACCGAGAGAATTCAAGGAATGGGTGCCGACGGCTTTGAAAAACAGCGAAAGGACAATAATGAATATATTGGCATTGGATTGCGCAAGTAAAACCGGATTCGCCACTCAAATAGATGGTGTAATAGAATCCGGGGTACAAGATTTCACGAAGCGTCGCGGCGAAACGAACGGTATTCTATTCATGCGTTTCAATAAATGGCTCAATGATATGCAATCACTCGCTGAATTTGATGTTATTGTCGCAGAAAAAGCACATCACCGTGGCGGGGCAGCAACTGAAATCGGAGTAGGATTATTTACAAGGGCTATGGAGTTCGCAGCGAAAGTCAATGCAGAGTTTATGCCTGTGCATTCTGGGAGCTTAAAAAAGTTCTACGTTGGTAAAGGCAATTGTTCAAAACCAGAGATGATGAAAGTATTCGAAGAGAGATGTGGACGAAAAGCAATATCATCAGACGAAGCCGATGCACACGGATTATTGATGTTTGCCAAAGAAGAATTTAGAATATAGCCCTTGAGATAGTGCTATAAATTCAAAATTAAGGAGGAAAGAGCAGTATCAGGGTGAAATATAACACATAAAGCCGTGATATTTGTCATTAATCAGAATTATCGTGCGTTAGAACGCAAATTTGAAAAGGAGGCAGGAAAATGAAAACAAAAACAAGACTTGATGAACTTATGGCATTTACGAGGGGTAAATTCGATGTAGAAAGGATAAGAAAAGACTTAAACCATTACTATTTAAGAAATGAGTTTATAGTAAGTTTTATAATTCCTTTTGAACTAAATAAAGCCAAGATCACACCCGAAGAAATTAAAAAATATCTTAAAAAGAAATGTAAAATTGAATTTGAATTGTTTTTGGATAGTATATTCTGACGACCGAAGGAGGGGCGCCGGCGCCGCAGATAGACGTTGATCAAATAGAACTTCAACAATACCCACAGTAGTAATATTCTATCAATGAGGTGAAAAATGAAGCGATTCAAAGAAGGTGATAAGGTTACGGTGCAAATTCCGGGTGTTGTTACATGGAGTCACAAAAAAACCTTTAACGTGACTCTACCTGATGTTTGCGAGAATGGATTAATGTGTTATGATTTCCTTCCAAACAAGAAATTCACGGTTAAACGGAGAAAATAATGAAAAGAGGAGGTGAAAATAATGAAAACAAACATTTTAAAAAGGACTTGACAGTTACGACTCAATGTATTATAGTACTGAGAAAAGGGCAGTCTAATGACGGGCAAAGAAAACAAAAATAATGAACCCGACAGCGGACTGCCCGCCTTGTTTTGAATCCATATAGTTACTAATAACTACTATACTACGGGTACTGTGTATTTAATAATATATAATATATATAAATAAACTTGAAGTTATGTAGAGATTAAGGCAGATGACAGTTAATAAAAAGAATGAATCTCCAAAGAAAAAAGAGTTGATACATTCGAGGAAGCGGTTTGTTGAGGAATTTGTTGTTGATTTGAATGCAACCAAGGCAGCAGAGCGATCTGGTTATAGTAAAAAGACTGCTCGGTCGATTGGGAGTGAGCTCTTGACATTTCCTGACGTCCGGGAAGCAATCGCAGAAGAAATGAAGAAGCGCTCGGAGAGAACCGGAATCACCGCCGATATGGTATTGAAAGAACTTGCCAGACTCGGTTTTTCAAACATGAGTGATTATGGAAAATGGGGTGAATCAGGTGTTACGCTGACAGATTCTGATACATTGACAGAAGAACAAACAGCGTGTGTCTCGGAAGTATCAGAAACAACAACAAAAGAAGGCGGAACGATAAAATTCAAATTACATGACAAGCGGGCCTCACTCGAACTCCTCGGCCGCCACCTCGGAATATTCGAGAAGGACAACACGCAGAGGGGCGCCGTGATAATTTATAATACCCAGGACGTCAATATACCCGATGATGCAGGAGTTTCTAAATGACGCGAAGTGAATTTCTAAAGATGATAGTAGTATCTCCAATTGCTGTTTTATCTGGCATAAAGGAAACAAAGGGAAACGAGCTTGAGGAGTATAGCGAGCTTTATATTAAGCCTGTAATAAAAGCCAAAATTCTATCATCTAATGATGATTATTACAACGGTGCGGTAGTTTGTATTGATTCTAAGTACCACGTCATCACCGATTACGACGGGGCAACAAAAACTTTCACAGTAGATGGTGGAGATACTTTCGGTGCTAATGAGGTTGATGAAACCATGATGGTTAGATGTGTGTAAAGGGTAGAAAATGAGATGGCTAATATTATTTATCGGAGTATTGTTTATGGCGACCCCGCAGGCTGAGACGACCGAACTGACTTACGGGATGATTCCCACAATTAAGCGGTTTCATGAGTCGCCGGCGCAGATACGGTGTATTGTGGGGCCTATCGGTAGCGGAAAGACCACCGGCGCAACATGGGATGTCTGTTATCACCGACCATACTTTCTGCAGCGCAGATACCGAATCAACAAAACGATATGGTGTGTTGTCCGCAATACATACAGAGAACTTTACGACACAACGATGAAAACAGTGTTTGAGTGGTTCCCCTGGGGCAACTACATCGCCGGGAGCAATACTTACGTTCTCAAACACCCTGACGGCGGACCCGAAGTAGAGATATTGTTCCGCTCATGTGATCGCCCGGACGATGTAAAGAAATTCAAATCACTCGAGATAACCGGCTACTGGACTGACGAGTCGATTGAAATTGCAGACGCCATAAAGAGAATGCTTAAGGGCCGCATTGGCCGATATCCCAAAAGATGCCCCGTTCGATTCGGTATTGAAACAACTAATCCCCCTGATGTAGAACACTCAACTTACAGACAGTTTGATTGGGATACTCCCCCACCCGGGCCGGTATCGGAAGGTCAACCGCTGTTGAATCATGCCGGATTCTGGCAACCGCCACGCGAAAACGAAGCGAATCTCCGCCCCGGGTATTATGACGACCTGATAAACGATTACAGGGATTCCCCCGACTGGATCGCGATGTACGTTGATGGTAAGCCCGGCATCATCATAAGGGGTAAGCTGGTCTATAATAACTTCATGCGAGATTATCATGTTGGTAAAGAATCGCTGATATGGAGTAAAGGTGCACTATTCAGGGGATGGGACAACTCCGGGAACTGCCCGGCGTGTGTTGTGCTTCAGATGCCCCAGACGAGGAATGTTCAGGTGTTGCGTGAATTCTGGACTGATAAAGAGGGGATAGTCGATTTCACCAACCGCGTCATTACGGAGTGTAATATACGGTTTCCCGGAGCCGAATATCTTGATTGGTGCGATCCCGCGGGATTCAATGAGTACAGTAAGCGTACAGGCGGGTTTACATCTAATGCCAGGCTCATGGAAGAAGAATGTGGGGTTTACTGTCAGCCATCGGAACAGAACTTTACGGCACGTGTAGAGTCTATCGAACAGCTTCTTAAGATGATAGACGGTCTTTTGATTGACCCTTCGTGCACAAGGCTTATAAACGGCTTTGTAGGTGGTTATTGTTGCCCGGAAATCGGCACGACGGGGATATTCAAGGACAAGCCGGAAAAGAACCGGTTTAGTCATCCGCACGATTCGCTACAATATGTTGTATTGGCGTTGCTTAGAAACCAAAAGGAAAAATCAAGAATAAAACCTTACAGCCCGGGTCCGATTGAAGCTGTACCGCATAGATGGATGGGAGCTTAAGATGAAAAGGTTATATGATTTTGCAGAGTTAGTGTACTATTTCGCGAGTGTGATTATGTTGGTGTATGTTATAAAGATTTTAATAGCCGAACTACTTTTTGTTTGAGTTAATATGGGAGCTTAATTTTGGATAATATAAACGAGAGAAAATATATCAAAATGTGTGAAATGGCGACTGAGATTCAGGCTTTGTGGGAGCCGTTTCCCGGGGATTTCACAAACCAAAAAGCTAAAACACCATTATACCAGCCCGATGGGATTGTTTGTGATGTGTATAATAGCACAGGGCATAGAGATGAGATACTTTATCTATTGTATTTTAAAGATGCCCTCTGTGAGGAGGTTGGTAATTCCTACTCTGCGAAAGATTACATCTGGCTACCCAGGCAAGATCAGCTACAAGATATGTTAAATTGTGATGGAGTTAATCATTTAGTAATAGAAATTAATGACTTTTGTTTTGGCAATAGAACTGCAATACATGCAATGAATTTTGATTCAATGGAACAACTTTGGCTTGCTCTTGTAATGAATATAAAGTTCAGCAAGTTATGGGACGACACGGCGAACGAATGGGTAATCAATAATAATAAAGGGGCATAACAATGATCGAAAAGACGTTTTCGGGCGCAAATCAATACACAGAGCCTGTATATGTGGCCTCTGAGCAGAGGTTTCAGTACGAAATCAAGGAATCGACACCAACTTTCTCTGCAACTGTATCGGTACAGGTGCTCATGAGTACTACTGACCCTACCCGGCCGCATGATACAGACTCGCGGTGGACAACAGTTAAGGCAATATCAGCCGGGTCATCTGATGTTGCGGGTGTTAGCAACATAGGTAAAGGGTGGTATCGGCTTGCAATACTCGCAGGCGACCACATATCAGGCGAATCAATGGCTAAAGTTTCAACGGGGTAATGATGGCTGACGAAAAAACAAATCTAAAAGAACCAAAAGACGATATTCTCAAAGAGGCGCGACACCGGTTTGAAATTGCCTGCGACGCTGACCGTGAGGAACGCGGGGCAGCTCTCGATGATCTCAACTTCCTTAATGGAGATCAATGGCCTGAGAATATTAAAACTGAGCGCGAAAAGCCTGACAGCCAAAGACCATGTTTAACGATAAACAGATTACCGATGTTCCACGACCAGGTTGTCGGCGACCAGAGGCAGAACCGGCCGGGAATCAAGATAAAGCCGCATGACGGCGATTCTGACCCTAAGACGGCAGCTAAACTCGAAGGTCTTATTCGCAATATTGAAGTCACCAGCGATGCGAATACGGTATATATGACTGGTTTTGAGTCGAGTACAGCTTGCGGACGTGGATTCTTCAGGATATTAACCGATTATGCTGATGATAATTCTTTCGACCAGGAAATATCGCTCGGGCGAATAGGAAATCCTTTTACGGTCTATTGGGATTCTTCCGCAGAGGACATCAATCTTATAGATGCCAACTGGATGTTTGTGTCCGGTAAAATTAGTAAAGAGCAGTTCGAAAGGGATTATCCAGACGCCGCTCTTTCAGATTTTGAAACGGCTATTGGCGATCTTAGTCAATGGGTAGATGAGCACAATGTGAGAATTGCCGAGTACTGGAGGAAGCAGAAAGTTGGCACACAAACGATTTATCAGCTTGAGAATGGCGAAGTTGTTTCCGAACTCCCAAAAGGAGTAAAGCCGGTAAAAACGAGGGTTGTAGATATAATAACTATTGAGTGGATGAAAATAACCGGCACAGAGATTCTTGAGGGGCCGAAGGTGTGGCCAGGTAAGTATTTCCCAATCGTTCCTATATGGGGTAAAGAAATAAATATTGAAGGGGAAAGAAAGCTCAGGGGTATAGTGCGATTCGCAAAAGACCCGCAGCGCATGTATAACTATTGGCGAACGACAACGACTGAGGTTGTGGCTCTTGCGCCAAAAAATCCCTATCTGGCGACAGAAAAACAGATAGCGGGACACGAAAGTATGTGGAACAATATTAATCGCGGAGCCACGACTTACGTTCTTTACAATCCCGATGCGCAAGCTCCCGGGCCCCCTAAACGGGAAACACCTGCAACTATACCGACAGGTTTAGCAAATGAAGCGGAATTTGCAGCAAGAGAGATGATGGATACCATTGGGATACACGAGGCCGGGCTGGGCGAGAAGTCGAACGAGAAGTCGGGTGAAGCCATCAAACAACGCAGAGCCGGGGGTGACCGCGGCAATTATGCGTATTCGGATAATCTTGCCCGTGCCCTCGTTCATGCGGGAAGGATTATACTCGACCTTATTCCGAAAATCTATGACGGCGCCCGGGTAGTGCGTATTCTCGGTGTCGATGGGACTGAGGAGTTCGCTACTTTAAACTCAGATACTGACCTGCGGTCCGGCGATACGCTCAAAGAAGTAATAAATATGGACGAAATCGGCAAGTATGACGTTGCGGTAACGGTTGGCCCGAGCTACACGACCAAGCGTATGGAAGATGCTGATTCAATCATGGAGTTTATGAGGGTTTACCCGGAAGCCGCGCCTTTTATTGCCGACCTTGCGGTACAGGGTTTAGACTGGCAGAGTTCGGATGAGATTGTCGAACGGTTGAGAGCCATGCTTCCGCCGGAGATAAAGGCCGTTATCGACCAGGGAACGACAAATTATGAGGAAGATGAGGGTGAGCTTCCCGAAGCCGAGATGCTTGAGCAGGCAGGACAGGAAGCGCCCCCTGAGTCAGAACCGGGGCAAGAACCGGGGCAAGAACCACTGGCGGAAATTAAAGTATCACAGGAACAGGCAAAGCTCGAGGGTATTGTGCTTGACAACAGCATTAAAGAGGCTCAACTCGAGAAAGCCGTAAAGGAAGCGGATTTGGTTGGGGAGAATGATGGTTAAGGATATTATTGACGAACAAGCCGTTCAAGGTGTTTTTGCAATAGAGACACGAGAACTTGACAAACATTTTACCGACGATACAAGAGACATTTTAGGACGTATTGTTCGGGATAAGATTAACAAAGACATTATGGGGGAGATTGATGGTTAGGGAAACAAATCATTTACCAGAGAAAATGACCGAAGCCGAATATCATAAGAGGGTTGTTATGCCAGCGAATGAAAACATGATACGAATTTATGATGAAGCCTGCTGTTGTGCGGTAGATGAACTGAAAAAAGCCGCCGAAATACTCGACAAACAACCAGTTCCTAAAGACGGCAGGCGCATTGGTTTCTTGGACGATAACGGTAAACCAGCGATGATAACAGGGATGAATCCCAAAACCTGTATGCAGTGTGAATATTTCATAGAGTCCACGGCTATGAAATACAATGTCTTTAGGCTTAGGTATGTCAAAATACGAGTAAGCTCATGTATTAGGCTTCCAAAGCGCGTGGAAGTATCTAATGTCAGAACGGCTTGTGGTGAATATAAACCTAAGTATAAATTTGGTGAACTCCGCAGTATGCCTATTGGTAAAACTACGGCGGAGTATGATAGTATCTTAAAAAAGATGCGTAAAGGGCATGCGAAATATGAAGTAATTTCTTACAGGGGTAAAAGGATTGATGATATGTCAAAGGAAGAATTAATTGAGGCTGTAATAATATTTCATGAAAGATATGTAGATGAATTAAAAAGACAAGGGGTGTTTAAATGAAGGTGTTAAACATGAAAAGAAGTGATTTTTTAAAGTTAGTTTTCATATCTCCGGTTATGGTATTGTTCGGGGAAAAGAAAATGACCGTTCAAGAAGTCATTGACCTTGCAGTAAAGGAAAATAGGGTAATATCGTTCCATTGTGAATTAAGCAATGAGGATATTCGCGAATCTATCAAAGACAATAAAGGGTGCCATATAAGGAAGGCAACGCGTGAAAGCACTACCGTTACTGTTATTCCCTCTCCACATTTGGAAGATTGGACATAATGGTTAAAACAACAAAAAAAGATTTTAAATTATTTAAACGTGAGTGCCGGAAGTGGATTAACTTCTTCGGGTTGAAACAATGGGAAGTTCTGTATTTCCACGAACCGTGTGAGAATGATAGTAGGGCTAAATATTATACAAATATTAGCAGTATAGCATTCCACGAGGTTGTTGAAGGTATGTTGTTCGCAAACATAACATTCATGCTAACTGCCCGTGGGTATTCAAAGAGTGAAATTGACGAAGTTATTCATCCGATAATAAGAACTCTTGAAAATACAGTGTTTAAATGAACGAGAAAACTCAAAAAATATTACAGCAAATCACGAAAGCAATCGATGATTACACCCTCCGGAAAAAGAGCGGGCAATTAACCTTTGTGGTTAATTTCTCTGAGGGCGGGATCGGGGATTGTGAGATTCATACCAAGGGGAGATTGGATAAATGAGCACGAAACTTATTAAATTAAATGTCTCAAATACTGGAGTTCGGTGGATTAATCCCGATCGTATGGTTTCAATGTTTGTGATAATATTGGCTATAGATCTCGACAATAAAGAGCCAAGAACTCGTATTAAACTGGTTAATGACTACTATGATGTTGAGGAAACACCAGCGGAAATAAACAGGTTGATAGATGAAAGCATAAACGGCTGGAAACCAATGTTAACAGGCCTTCAGGGAAGGTAATAATGAAAAATAAACATGAAAACGATGAAATGTCTCTTAAAGAGTATAGTGATAAATATATCATGCCTGCGGTTGAGAAGTTATTTAAGCAGTATTTCGAGCCGCTTATTGAGTTTTATGATGAAATCGCAGAAGAAACCAATAAGGAGTGGTTAAGCGAATAGACAATTATACAATATAAACATAAATCGGTAACTGATAACCCCTGAGTAATCAGGTTAGTTAGAAGCCCGGATGAGTACTCCAGCTGGAGGAAAGTTCGGGCTTTTTTTGTTTCACCGTACCTGTTGCGGAACACAGGGCAAAGAACCGGTACCGGCGACGCACAACACCGGGCGCGCATAAAAGGAAGGTAAAAGAGATGTCAGTAAAAACAAGAGGCGAAAACGGCGAGGTCATTATTGAGGATTCGACAACCGATGAAAACTTACGTTTTGATGAATCGGAAGAGTCGGAGGCTGTAATGCCGGATACTGAAACCACCGAAAAAGCCGCGGAAGAAAAAACGGAAGAAAAGGCAACTTCCGAAACCGCAGAGGGCGCCGAAACCACCGAAACCACTACAGAAACAGAGGTTGACGGTGAAATACCGGAAAAGGATGATGAGACGTCCGACGACCCCAAAGGTTTCCAGAAGCGCATAAACGAACTAACCCTCAAAAGGCGAACAGCCGAACGTGAGGCCGAAACTCTCAAGAAGGAAAACGAGAGTCTTCGCAAAGAAGCAGAATCAAGGAAAGAAACCTCTGCCGCCGAAGAAACAAAAGAAACATCGGCTGCCGGCAAGCCGAAAGTGGATGATTACGCCGATTACGCTGATTTCATGGAAGCACTTAGTGAGTGGAAATCAAAAGATATTATCGCTGCGGAGCGCAAAAAATGGGAAGCTGAAAAAGCTGAGGAGGCTGCAAATACCGCTACCGAGCAACAGCAGAAGGTAATAGACGGCAGTCTCGAAGAAGGACGCAAGAAACACGAAGATTTCGATAAGGTCGCCATGGCCGAGAATATTCCTTACAGCCAGGCAATGATTGAAGTTGTAACCGAATCGGATAAGTTCACAGAAATTGCGTACTATCTCGGACAGAACCTTGACGAAGCTGACCGCATATCCCGTTTATCACCACTCGCCGCCGCAAAGGAAATCGGCAAGATTGAAGCGAATCTCACATCAGGAAAAACAACCAAAAAATTAACCGCCGCTCAGCCCCCGATAACTCCGCTAAAGGCTACTGAGGTTGTCGGTAAAGACCCCAATGACATGACTAATGCCGAATTCGAAAAGTGGAGGAATGAGGGGCAGAAATAATATGAGGATTAATAAAAAATGGCTACAAATGCACTAATTACCCCTACTATCATTGCCAAAGAAGCGCGTATGCAGCTCGAGAACAATTTGGTGATGGGCAGCAATGTTCATCGCGACTTCAAAAAAGAGTTTGTGAAGGTGGGTGGAACAGTAAACATCAGGAAACCCGTTAAGTTTACGGTGGGAACGACCGCCGATATTACCAGCACCATCAACGATGTGAAGGAAAGCTATATCCCTTTCGCAATCGACAAACGGCGTAACGTATCCTGGGAATTTGCAACACAAGATTTAACGCTCACCATCGAGGATTACAGCGAGCGTTACATTAAACCCGCATGTATCGCGCTTGCAAATTATGTCGACAGCGATCTTTGTGCACTGTACAAAGATGTTTTCAACGCCGCGGGCACTGCCGGGACGACACCGGCCACATTTGCGGCACTTGGCGCTGCGGCTAAAAAACTTGACAAATTCTCCGTACCCCGCGACAACCGGAAACTCGTACTCGATCCCGATGCGAACTGGTCACTCGCCGATGCCATGAAGGGTTTATTCCTTCAGCAGGAAGTCCGTGGTTTTATACAGTCTGCCAAACTTGGGAATCTTGGCACCATGGACATATTCATGGATCAGAATATCTATCCTCACACAAAGGGTGTCGCGACCGGCACTCCGCTTATCAACACCTCCGGGACTACATACGTTACAACCAATGTAACGGACCTCACTTCGACCCTGTACACTGACGGCTGGACGAACAGCACATCAGATATTCTCCTGGAGGGTGATATTATCACCATCGCCGGGGTTTACTCTGTGAATCCTGTAAACAAGCGGACAACCGGTGAACTTCAGCAGTTCGTTGTTACCGCCGACGCCGATTCAGGCGCATCTACCGGGCCGGCCACACTTACAGTATCTCCTGCGATTGTGGCGTCCGGTGCGTATCAGACGGTAACTGCCGTTCCTATCGACGGTGAAGCAATTACCGTTGTTGGAAGTCACGCCGCTAACCTTGCGTTTCACAAGAACGCATTCGGCCTCGTTATGGTTCCGCTGGAGCTTCCTGATGGAGCTGCATTCAAGGCCAGAGAAACATACAAAAATATGTCAATCCGTGTTCTCAAGGGTCATAACATCCTGACCGACATCGAGGTAATCAGGCTCGATATTTTATACGGCGTAAAGACAATTTACGCTGACCTTGCAACGAGATTGCTCGGTTGAAATATTACACTTGAGCACAAACCGGGGCTGGCTTAACGGTCAGCCCCACAAAAAAGGAAATAAGAAAAATGAAACGAATTTTATTCTACCTGTCGCTCATGATCATGGTCGCATTCATGACATGGGGCGCTTTCGCACAAGAAAGTAACCTCAATTCCCGGTTTGCCACCATCGATGTATCGAAGATAACGGCCGTGTCATCGGAAGTGAATGTTCTCGACGGCATTACGGCCACAACTGACAATCTTAATATGCTTACTGGTGGACTTGTAACTATTAATGTAACGTCAGGCGAGGGTGCGTATAGTAATAGCATTCTTTCTGAGTGGACTCCAAGTGAGGACATGAGTTCTCATGGAAGTAATGGGATTTACTCAATAAGTAACGCCGTGAAGGATGTTCAAAATGCTTATGCTTTAAGAGGCAGGATGGATTTAAGGGATGCTACGGGCACCGTTGGTGTCGGTCAATTACATGCAGTTGATGCTTTAATTAATCTTAACGAAACACAGAATTATACAGTAGTCGATAATGTGAGTGTATTTGGTGCGGCTATACATGGCGGAACATCTGGCACATGGACGTCTACTGGGTCAACTCAAAGTTTGAATTTATTTTATGGTGCATGGGGATCGACAGCCAATCAGGAATATGATATAACTACTAATATGATGCTGCTATTGACTCATGCGGGAACTAATGTTGATTATGGTGTAAATATCGAAAATTCCGCTGATATGGATGCCGGTATACTACTTAACAATCACGCTTCAAATTCTCCGGCTACAATGGATATTGGAATTGAAATGATAAGTGCCGCGTCTAAGATGGTTAACGGCATTAATATGAGTGCGGCTGATTTTACCGGGGCTGATATCGTTCTCGATGAAGGTGAAACTATTAGCAATTCCATTGATGGTCTTGTAGCTATATCCGGGAGGCTGTCAATTGGAGGTGCAGAGCTGAATGATATGTTTAGCTATCAGATGGCTGGTGATGTATTCAACCTTGACCCAGCAACACACCTTCTTCTCGCATGGACAACCCCGGCGACTACGGAACAAGACCTCAGTCCTCATAACCACGATATGACGTACGTTGGTACTATGACTACTGATGATCAGATACCCGTTGGGTTGGTCTGGATGTTAGACATGGATGGTACGGACGACGCTGGAACTATTGCCGACCACAATGACTTCTTCTTCGATGATGCTTCCAGTGCGAATGGGTTTACTGTTAACGCATGGGTATTGGTAACAGCCGCAGCAGACACTCAGATGGTTCTGTCTCAATATGATTTGACTGACGGCAATACTGCCGAGGTGTGGGCTTTCTTTATCGATGAAGATGAATACTTATCGATGATGCTTATTGATGACAGCGCTCCAGCACATGAGTCAATGCAAAGCGACGCTGCCTTGGTTACTGCCACGAAGTATATGATTACGGCTGTGTACGATGGAGCCGGGGGAGCGAGTGCTTCGGCGGGAATCACACTTTATGTTGATGGTGTGGCTGTAGCGGCAACTGCTACCGATAGTGGTTCTTATACAGGTATGGAAAATCTTACAACTCTTGTTCGGGTAGGAGCGAGCGAAAATGGCGACGGTGATGCCGATAATCTGTGGACTGGTGATCTGGGTAAAGTTTCTCAGTCTGTTACTCAATTTACCGCCGACCAGGTCTGGGAACTTTATTTGCGCACGAGAGGATATTATAACCAATAAAGTGAAACGGTTATAATACCCGGACAGGATATTAAGTTGAAATGGCTAATTCTAAATTTAACCGAAGGAGTTCGTAATGAGTGAGAAAGAGATTATTTGTTTTCCGACTTGCAGATACCACAAGGAAAAAGGCAACAGGGTGTTCCGAAGCCAGGAAGAGATTGACGAAGCCGGTAAAGGCTGGGTTGACAGTCCGGCGAGGTTTAAGGGTAAGACCAAAAAGGCTGAGGAAGCTCCGCTGAAAGTGCCGGTTGACAACACTAAAGACGAGTCCACGGAGAATCCCCTTGACGAGACTAACCGGTTTCCCGGGGAGAAAGAATATACCGCCGAAGAAATCGATGAACTCAAGAAAAGGGCGAAAGAACTCAAAATCCAGGGATTCGGGATTATGAAACCGGCAACGCTCGCCGAAAGAGTCGCCGAGGCCGAGAAAGCAATCCCGGCCGCCAGCGAATAACTTTGACTGATTGACATAAGCGGGCAAGAGGAACACAATGACATTATCGCAAATGATTGATTTAGCGGAAGTCTATTTCTATGAGCTTGATCGTGAAGTTGTACCCGCACAGATGCTGATTCTGCTTAATCAAGCGCAGGAAAAACTCGTCTCCATGCTGAACAGGAATATTATTACCGACCTCGATGTTACGCTCCTGGCTCAGTCGCTTGGATCGAGTGGTGAATTTGATTTATCCGGGCTGACAGATACAATCTGGCACGGGACACAGGGCATAGACGGCATAAAACATACTGACGGGAAGTTCTGTAGCAAAATATCGTATGGCGAGTATAAAATCCAGAGCGACCACGACAATGAATTTACCGACAGCTTCCCGATTTATTACGTGCGGGGAACGAATATATATGTGATGCCGTATTCCGATCATACTATTGATTTTTATTACCGGGAAGAACTGACAAAGATGGCGTTGGGTGTCGCTCCTGCAAGTGATACAAGCTGTGCCCTAAATGCCATGTTCCATGAACTCATAGTCGGTCTTGCACTTGAGGACTTCGTTGACCTCGACCCCGCAATCATGCGGTTTTATAACCGGACCGTAAAAAACATAGAGTTATTGAATGAAGAATATCCGATGTCAGATAGCCTTCGGAGTGGCATGTTACGAAACCATTCAGAACAAAGTGGGCGTTTTAACTTCATGAATATTTAAAAGGATGTTGTGTTTTGAGCCAGAGAATTAAAATATCAGATTTCAAGGGAATATTTAGCAACTCCGACAGGGCCCTTATTCCCGCTGAATTCCTGACTGAATTAAAAAATTACAGGTCTGTCAACGGCAAACTCATTAAGACGCACGGCATCGGGGCGAAGATTGGCACGGCTGCGGCTGCTGAGATGGATAATCTGTACACATACATCCATGATGAACTGTCAGGTGATGAGCTTTATATCCTTGTTTATGTGAATACTTCTTCCCACAATGCCGTAACTGTCTATGGTTGGGACGGGTCTATATGGAAGACGCTGAATACATTCTCCGATATCAGTATTGCCGGAGCGTTCTATCACAAGAGCGACCGCAACCCGATTGTGTATGCCGATGGTATAGTCCGGTTTCTTCCCGGTAATGCGGGTGAAAACGATCAAGCAGATGAAAATGAACCGCTCTGGCTCGGATATATCGACCGTGATTACTTTGATGGGAATTACTCGCCGACGGCGCAGTTTTATGGGATGTCGGGGCTGGTTATAGCTCCTGCGCTGACATTTACGCCCATAGTAAAACCAAATGGCGCTACTGGTCCATTCTCACCGACAGAAGCCAGCGGTATGGGAATAAGGAAAACATACTATTACAAATTCACTTACATGTATGACGGAATCCAAGAGTCTTTATTCTCTAATGTAGTGGCTGTTTCTTTCTGGAATAATACATTTTTAAGACTTGAGTTTACTATTATAAAAGCCACCCATAATAAGCGTGTAACTTCACTGAATATATATCGAGCCGATGATGAAAAAGGAATTTACTACAAAGTCAACACAATAGATTTTATGCGTGAAACCGGAACAACAGTAGAAAGCTCATCGGCAGACGGCTATTACGGAGTAATGACAAGTTATGTGCCTCAATTAACATCTTTTAATTTTAATGCCGCCCGGTATTATGCCTTGACGTTTGAAGACGCTGCGGAAGTTGAGACAACCGTTAGAATAGAAACACCCGGAGGAGGGGGCACAGGGCATGAAATATTCACGCACAGAACGGGCTATCCCAACAATTTAATACACTTTGACTGCAAGTTTACCTTGAAATCTGCAGCTACGGAAGGAGGCACCTACAACCAAGATGATGTAACTGATACTACTGGCGCATATTCTGGCGATGGTATATTCATATTAAGCAGTGAAGAAACAACCAATTATGTTTATGCGGAAGGGATATTAAATATAAATAAAGGCGCGTCGGAAACATCTCATATAATTGTGAATAATTATCAGAAAGCAATTTGGTATAATGAGCCTATAACAAACAATTCAACCAGTGGCTTTACATGGCGATTACTGGGTCGTGGCGATGGTCTTTTAGATGTTGAAGATGATACCAACGATGTCATCTTCACAACATATGATATTGTTAGCTCAGCCGATGAAGAACAACATCCTCTTTATAATGAATCCCGATACGAGAAATACATCAAAGTCAACGGTAAATTCGCCCGTGTTATCAATGGCAGGCTTTTTCAACTTAATGTAATACTTGATCCCGGGGGCAAGAATGAAATACACGATGATTGGCTCATGTATTCCGAGTTCGGTCAATATGATGTAACTCCGGCATCTAATCAGCTTGATTTTCCAGATGTAATCAGTGGCGAGGGTACCGGGCTTGCGGATTTGTTCGGTAACCCCGTTGTGCTGAAAAAACAGTCCATAATTTTCATCAACTCAAAAACTTATCCCGCAGACCCTACAAAGTGGAATATTATCGAATCCGCTCACAACATCGGGAATATAGCGCCCCAGGGCTACATTGAAGCGTCAGGGGCATTGTTTGTCTGTTACATTGACGGAATATACCGTTTCCGCCCGAATAACCTCGCAGAGACCGATTCTACCCCCACAGAACGTCTCAGGGTAAGTGAACCGATAGGCGATGTCTACAATGCCCTCAGTCTTGCGAATAAAGTAGCAATCAAATCCGGGTATAATCCAGAAACGAGCGAAGTTATTTTCATTCTCGGCAGTGAAATTTGGTGTTTCAATATTGTAACCGAAACGTGGAGAGAGGAAGAAAGCGGTATCACTCCGGCGATTATCTCGACAGACGAGAACGGCCAGGCGATCGTATTCCAGGATTCCGATAAAAAGCTGTATAGTTTTGGGGAAGATGAGAGTGTGGCGGAGTCCCTGACAACAAAGACTTTTGAAATCTCCGTTGAGCGCAAAGAGGTTATAAAATATATGGCCGTAACCTATAAGTCCCCTCACGCGCTTACTATGAAGGTGTATTACGAGGATGAAGTGCCGGGTGGTGACATTCAAAGCGGAGTTGTTTATTCCATTAAGGAAGATCCGTACATCGACGGCGCAACTTACGAAGTTACCTATAACGGCACGGCATATAATCACGGGGATACGTTTACCGGCACAGTCGGCAGCCACGATTATACGATTTCCGGCGTTGGTGTGGTTGAACATTACACGTCTCATACACTTCCGGCGAATGCCGCGCCGACAGCCTATAAGATGAGAATTGCCCGTTGGTGCAGGAGATTAAGAATTGAAATAACAGGAGCTTCCAATACAAATAATGCGGAGCTAAATAGTATCGAACTCGTTCATAATTAAAAAGGGTTTCACCAAGGGAGGACAAATTGAACGTAACCGAAATGGTACATACGCTTTCTTTACGGCTTGAGGATGCCGCAACCATTAATTTCACTGATGCAATGAAGTTGCAGGCGCTCAATAACGGACAGGTATATGCGGCGCATAGACTCGTCAAACCGTATTTAACCGAGCTTCAGGCTGTACAAGAATCACTTACCGCCACAAGCGGGGAATACGCCATGTCTTCGCTGACTTATAATGTTCTCGGAGGCGAACAGGGTATCGTTGCCGTTAAGATTAACGGCGGTAAATGGTGTACGGAAATCAGTGTCAAGGACTTAAAAAAGACTGAAAACTTTTATCTTGCCGGCACGGTAAACAATCCTTTGTACTGGGTGTTTAACAACATCATTTATGTATCAAACGGTCAGACAAATCCATCGATCGATGTTTATTACTACAAAGTGCCGACTGACATGATTTACAAGTTTGATATCGGCGCCGGTACTGCCAAAACAGCATTTTTAGGCGATGATAACCAGAATCTTTCTGGCATAGACACTACTTACGTCGGCATTGTTGCCTATTCGGTCAATCAGAACAGTTACCACGTGGTGACCGCTTATGTGGGAGCAACAAGAGAATTTACCGTTGAACCTGCGGCTGCGGTAAACTGGGCTGATGATGAAATTTACTTTATCAGTAATGACTTCGATTTGCTGGCTATAGAACCTTCTTCTTCTGATGCTGACATGGAGGTAGAAACGTGCGCCCTCAATAAATCTCTTCATGAACTGGTTGTCACGCTTGCTGAAATGGAATGCTGGCAGATGGACGCACAGAAGAACCGCGCCGATACAGCCGATGTGATTGCAAAAATTATCATCGATACGCTCAACGGACGGTACGTTGAGGCTGAAGGTATCGGAACTAAAGGCGACTACAGATACAAGGGGGAAAGGCAATGAATGTATTAAAGATGTTAAGTTCTCTCGGCCTGAGAATCGAAGACCCGGAGAGCCAGAAGTTTACTGACAGCTACAAATTGCGAGCACTGGAAAACGCTCAAGTCATGGTAGCTCATTTGTTTAATAATGCCTATCTGACAGAGCTTGAGCACGAGGATGCGGGTGAAGCTGTCAGCTCGGGTGCGGTTAGTTTCGATAATTTGGCCCATGACGTTTTACGTGGTGCCGAAGGTATTCTTAATATCAAGAATACAAACGGTTTGTATGCCGCATTGCTCAACTGGCGGCATTTAAAAAAGACCGAAAACGTTTTCTTGGAAGCCTCTACACGCAATCCTATGTACTGGATATTCTCAAAATCTGTGCGTGTTTTGCCATCTACTCTTGCCAATATTGACGTGAAATATTTACAAACGCCGTCACCGCTGATGCATCCGTTTGGATGTGTTGCACATGGCACCCCGAGTGGCGATCAGTTTACGGGGAATGCATCTCAAGAACTGTCAACTGCAGTGACTTATTATGACGACGCTCCAATCTATCGTATAAGCACTGGAGAATACTTCATAATTACGGGTTATGATGGTGCAGCGTTGGAGTTTACGGTTGAGCCCACAGGCGGGACTAACTGGGGTACCGAAACGTTTTATTTCGTTCCGACAAAAGACCACGATTTTCACCTTACAAATCTCGATGCTGTAACGTGTGATCTCGATCCTTCAATTCACGACCTTGTTGTTACGTTCGCTGAAATGGAGTGCTGGAAGATGGCGAATGACCTTACTCGTGCCCAGAATGCTTTGGACAAAGCGATACTTACCATTGGTTCGCTGAATGATAACTACGAAGCGCCGACAGGAATCGGTACCCAGGGGAGAGAAAGGGGATAATTATGGCACTTCCTTTACTGGCGTTAGGTGCGGCGGCGGCATCGGGCTTAGGTTCTTACTTGAATTACCGCAGCCAGAAGAAAGACCGCAGACCGTGGTATCACAAAACCAAATCAGCCCAGGCACTTAAACGCATTGGCGAAGAAGGGGTTTATTCTCCGACTGCACGAAGTGGTATGCTCGGCAGGCAGTCCGGTCTTCTCGGCGGCCGGGCGAATATCAGAAAAACCGGACTCCGCGGCTGGCTCGAATCACGAGGAATGGGAAAGAGCATTGCCGGGCGTGGTCTCGTTGAAGGCGTGGATGCTGGAACAACGAAAAGCCTGTCGGATTATGGCCGTGATATCGACATCGAGAATGAGCTTTCAAAAGTACGGGCTCGCAGAGATTATGCAACGCAAGCTGACGCCTGGAATGAGCAGGCCCGGGAGGAAAAGATGGGGCAAAAACAGCAGTTGTATTCCGGGCTGGGGCAGGCTCTCAGTATGGGCGTTCAGGGATATATGGGAAGTCAAAGACAGCAAGGATTTCAAATGCCTGAAAACCTTGCCAATATGTCACCTCAGGATGTTTTTCAGCTTGCTATTAATAAAGGGATAGACCCCGAACAGCTAATGATGATTTATTACAATGCTCGTATCGCGAATAATGGTGCAGGAGGGAGATAATATGCCATATAATAAAGCCTCGGCACAGCTCTATTACAATGATTTCGGCGTATGGCCGAAGGGGTATGAACCTGAGAAGCTCACCGACAGGGGCAAGGCGTTAGACAGAATCCGTTCCGGTACCGGCGATAAAGCTGATTCGGTATTTATCGGCCTGCAGCCCAGATCAACAAAGATTGACCCCTACAGCCCTAAAGAAGCATTCGCAGAGTCAACAGCGGCTTTAGGGTCACGAACAGTATTTGGCACACCCGCGCCCGGCGATCCCGAGAAAATTCAGAGCCTCTCAAGGTTCAGTCGTGATATTATGCCCGCCACCGTTCCCCTGCGGCCGTCTCAGGTTGAGGCGGATTCTCTTGCTAATATTGGACTTCGTGTATTAAAAGAGGAAACAGTTCCAAGCGATATAACGAAAACCAAGGCATATAGGGGGTTACAGGAAGGATTAAAAGCCAAAACAACAAAGCCCGAAAAGGACACCCCGGATGAGGATTTCACTAAATTAATGAAAGAGCGGGAGGGCCTTCTTGAAGATTATTATAATCCAAGAACAACCCTTGATGACACTACTGCTGTCAAAAAGATTTACCGTTCAATCGGCGCAAGGCTGCAAGAGACAGAACGAAAAATGGATCAGCTTACAATAAAGCAACTCACAAAGGTTTATCCCCCCGCAAAATATATGGGGAAAAAAATAAAGCATAATTTAACCGGCGCTTGGTATGTATCGAACGGCTACAGGTGGATGCCTATTATTGAGGAAAAAATTACAGGCGATGAATAAATATGACAAAATGCGGGCATTGATAAATGAAGGGTTTGGCGGCGATGTTGCCATGGCAGAACTCCCTGGAGAAGTTAATCCGGCATTGTTTGGCTTTACTTTCGAGGAAGAAACTCCCCCAGAACCGGAAGAAATTATCGAAGACGATGAACCTGGTCCCCTGAAGGTAGCCCGCAAAAGAGTGTCAAGCTTTATAAAAGGCGTTCGCGCAAAGATACAGCCTTCAATATCTCCCGCAATACCCGATGTGATACAGACCCCGACACAGAGATTCCAACCTGACATCGCTCCCGCGGAAAGTACGGGGATTGCTATGGAGCCTAACATAGCTCAGGCAACCTCAACGGATGTGGATATATCTCAACTTCCCAAAGAAGAAGCAATCAGAGCATTTGCTAATATGCCTGATTGGATTCCTAAAGAACAAATTATTACCAAAAAAGGCAAAACAGAGGAAATAAGTCAGTCGCAATATGCTCGTTTGCCCGATTGGATACCGCCCGGAAAAGTTAGGTTGGAAATGAAAGCTGCTCCGGGAATCAGTATGCCTGACCGTACGGGAATGCCTGATTGGATGCCTCGCGGTAGTGTTATGGGAGGTGGCAGAACAATCGGTATTTCACAGAATGAACCTGGATTCGTGGATAAAGTAAAATATCGTCATCAACGAGGTGAAGAATCTGCAAAAATAGACCAGCAGGCTTTTCTTGCGGCATCTGGTATTAATCAGTATGAAGACGTGAAGAAGATGCAAGACGACAATGAAGAATATGGAAAATGGCGTAAAGCCGAGGGTAACAATTGGTTTTCCGAAACATTTTATAAAGCAGTGGAAATGCTTCCTCCAATGGAATCAGGTATAGCCGAGGGTATGGCACTCGGTATTGGAGCGGCTATGTTAACCGGCGCAAGTACAGCGGGAATAGGCGCCGTCCCTGCTTATGCTACAGCGCAAACTTTTGGTTCAATGGCTTATTGGTGGCGTCAAGGCACGGGAATGATGTATATGGAAATGCGCCGTAATGGCGTTGACCACAATATCGCCGGGCCAGTGGCGATGACTTCTGGGCTTGCTTATGCCGCCATAGAGTATTCTCAGATTGGTAAAATTATACCAGGTTTCAAGAAAGAACTTACCAATGAACTGCCAAAATTGATAGGCGCTTCATTTGCTAAACATCTAACTCGAGTTGCAGGAACTGTAGCCTTTGAGTCAGGCGAAGAATCTGCACAGCAGCTTACTCAAGTAGTTGCCGAGGATATCTCCGCATGGTTACAGAATAAATTCAGAGAAGGAGAGGTTGACCGCCATACAACAAAAGAAGCTATAAAAGAAACAACGCAAGCTTTTACTGAATCTTTAGGGCCAATGGCGTTCCTTGTCGGACCACGAAGCGCTTCAGGATATATTGCAGCTACGATTGAACCAACAGAACCCCCGCCGCCTCCACCTTCTGTGGCTGAAGAACCAGCTTTGGAACCGGTACCTGCGCCGACACCGGCGCCGAAATACACTCCTGAAGAAATAGAGATAGGCAAGGTCGAGATACCGCCCGTAACGCCTCCAATTGTCGAGCCGACCCCTACTGCCCCCAAAGTAGAGAAAGTCGCTCCTGAGCCGCCCAGCGAAGCGGAACGGGGAGAAAAAGAGCCGTGGGAGATAACACAGGGGGATTATATAAAACAAAGTTATGATTTATATGGCAAGGGAACAAAAGAAGCTGACGATGCGGTTATGAAATTTCATAAGCAACATGTGGGAGTTGCTCTTTCCGAGGGTAAGCCTGTTCCCCCTGAAGTATTAGTTGATTACCCGGATTTGAAGCCAGAAGTAAAACCGGCACCGGTAAAGCCTCCTGTAACCGAGAAAGCCGAAGTCAAGCCAGAAGTACCGGCTGAAAAAATAGGCGGCTACACTCTTAAGCAGACAAGTAAAAACACGGTCAATATAGTAGACACAAAAGGGAAAACCATTAAAAGAGGTTTCCCCGTAAGCGAAGCTCGGAAGTATATCGAGGAAAAAAGCCGTAAGGAATCTACTGTTATCGACCGTGTTAAAGTCAGGGGCAGGCAGTACAGTGTTACCCGCAACGCTCTCGGTGAACTCGAACGGCAAAGTGTCAGCACAGACAAAAAAGGTAAGCCGGTTGACATCCTGCCGTACAGCCAGAAGGAATACGATACTTACTTGAAACGCAAAGGCGGCTCTCAAAAAGCTCACGCCAAGCGATTTAAAGACACAATTCTTATCAAGCCCGAACAGATGACGGATCCACTTGCGGCTGTCCGCAAAGCCGGCAATTATGGCGGTGAATTAGGTTACTTTGAAGGTGTTGTTGTCGGGAAAAACAAATTATCGGCGAAACCTTTTGCTGAAATGCACAGAGACAATGTGCCAAAATTAATGAAATTAGAGAATGAGCTCAACGCATTAAAGGGCAAAACCGGCAAGCGTTATGCGGATTCACGAACGGATATTACCGCCGAGATAAAGAAATTGAAATCCGGCATTTCGGATATTGACTCACGGGATAAAGTTGTTGAGGATTGGAATCACAACCACATGGATAATCCCGTCTCGGGCTGGGACGACCTTCTCGAAATGGCGCAAAACGATTATATGGCTATCAGGAAGTCGGGTAAACCGGCAGAGGAACTTGAAGCTGAAAGAGCCGAAACCGGCGGTTATACCAAAGAAGAGGTAAGGAGCAGAGAGGGAGATGATTTACTGCGGGACCTCGAAAGCTCAATCAGAACAGAATTTGAAATCAATGTGCCGGATAATTCATTTAATATTGTCGAGCCTGAAAATGATGTTGAAAAAGCAGCTCAGAAAATCGCAAAAATATTCAGACAATCTGTAGTGTTTGTCGAACCCCAAAACTCCGATGTCGATGTATTCAACGGTATAAACCTCAAGGATAAAATTGTTCTCAATAAAAATTCCTCAAATCTCCCTATCGCGGTTGTCGGACACGAAATAACTCATCGCCTGAGAAAAGAATCCCCTAAGTTGTATGATAAACTCGTTGAGGTTATCAGCGAGGATGCACGGGCTGTCGAAGCGTATAAATCCGAACGCCCGGACTTGTATCCCGAAACTCCGCTTAAAGATTACGAATACATCACTGAGGAATTTATCGGCGATACTGTCGGCGAGCGGATGTCCGAGCCGGAATTCTGGGAGAACTTGAACCGGAAATCCCCATCACTTGTAGAGAAAATCAAGGTTCTCATTACGCGGATTTTGAAAAGGTTGCAGATCGAGAAAGATTTCAAAACGAGTCAGTATTTCAAAGATATTCAGAAAGTCAGGGATACGATCGATTCTGTTATGGCTGAATATGCTGTAGGGGGACCGGACATCCTGGCCGCAGAGGGGAGAGTTGCGGCGCAGAGAAAACCGCTTTATCAGAAGAAAATAATCGAGGCTGATTTAACAACGGCATTATTGAACGGTATGGATTCCCGAACCGGCGAGGCTTATAAGTCCGGCGATAAAGTCTGGGTTTTACCGGATGGTGGGATAGTTAAGGACTCCACATATCAAGGGATGACTTCCCGGCCGGAACAGATGATGTTGCTCGAGACCGGGAAAGAGGTCAAGGGGAAAGTTTTTGAGTCATTAGCAAAGGAATCCCGTAAATATAGAAATGCGGAAGAGTTTGCTGAATATTTAATACCTAAATTAAAACAATATACAAAAGTGGTTGGAGGATATGCAAATGAAGGCATTGAATTGTTTTATGAAGACAGATTTTTTGATCGTTTGTCAAGAGAATTTAAACTGACAAGAGATGAGGTCAAGAAAAACTTTCCAATTCAAAGAAGAGAGCCAATGTTTGGAGAAAAAGAAGGTAAATATAAAGCAAAGGGTTTAATGGAGATTCCAGACAGACAGCAACTCATCGAATTTTACAATAAAGTTATACCCAAGCCATCCGCTTTCGAAGAAACACCTATCTCCGTTAAAGAAGAATCTCAAACCGATATACTCGATGAACTCGAGGGGCAGTTGAATCTGTTTCAGAAGAAACGGCAGCGCCTTGAGCTTTCTCAAGAGACAAAATTACAGTGGCTGCAAAGACAAATTCAGGATAAACTGAACCGACTTGAATTTTACCAGAAGAAAATACCGAATCTCAGTGAGGAAACCGACGCTTATCTTAAAGCGGAATTGTTTATCGGCAGAGCTTCTGACAGAATCGAAAAGCTTGAAAAGGTAATTGTTGAGGGCAAAGACGCTTTCCTGGAGCGGTTATCTGCTACCGGATATAATGTTGAAGAATTCGGCGAATATCTTTACGCCCGTCATGCAAAAGAGCGGAATGCTCACATCCAGAAAATAAACCCGAAGTTCGCGCAAACGAAGCTATTTAAGGATTCGGGCGGTTCGGGACTTACTGACGAGAAAGCCAATATAATTCTTGAGGATTACAAAGATTCCGGTCTGGATAAATTTGCAGATGAATTCTATGAGAAAGTAACAAAATCGGCACTCAACATTCGTTACAAAGCCGGTATGATTGACAAGGAATTGTACGACATAATATCAAAAAAATATGAAAATTATGTGCCGCTAAAGGGTAAAGCAGATGAGGATACATACCGCTCAGCAGGCAAAGGCTTTTCTGTAAAACATAAAGGTGTCATGCGGGCAAAGGGGCGTGTTTCACTTGCCGACAACCCTTTCGTCCAGGCGATTATGGATTATGAAGATGCCGTCATAAGTGCCGAGAAAAACAAAGTAGGCCAGACATTATTGAAACTTATACAGGAACACCCCAGCGACGTATGGAGTTATGAAAAACAGCAATATATACCTAACTACGACAATAAAGGCGAAATTCAATTCTTTAATCCAAAACAGAAAGACGCAGATAATATTATTTCGGTGTGGGTAGATGGCAAGAAAAGCCTGATAACCATAAACGATAAGGCTCTTGCCGCGGGAATCAAGAATTTAGGCACAGAGAGGGGAATCAAATATATTGCAAGTATAAACGCCTATCTGAGATCGGTAAATACCATAATCAATCCTGAATTTATCATAACTAATTTCGAACGAGACCTTCAGACGGCACAGATTCATCTTGCAGGTGAACATTCAGTAAAAATAGCGGCTAAGGTTACAAAAGATATACCGAAAGCCCTTAAAGGTATATGGAGAAACATCAGGGACAAAGAATCTAATGAGTGGTCTCGATATTATACAGAGATGAAAGAGATCGGCGGAAAAGTTGGTTGGTTTGACCAAAAAACACTAAAAGAAAAACAAAAGGTATTCGAGAATAAAGTCAAATTTTATCAGAAGAAATCCGACCCACGCAGATTTCTACACGAAACATTCAATTTTATTTATGATATCAACGAGGCCGTTGAAAGCGGAGTCCGGCTGTCGGCATACAAAAATCTTATTGATGCAGGGATATCAAAAGAAAAAGCAGCTCAAGCGGCAAAAAATCTCACTGTTAATTTCAACAAAAAGGGTAATATCGGCTCTTTGATTAATAGCCTATGGCTTTTCTCGAATGCCGGAATTCAAGGAACGGCCAGAATATTTACGGCAATGGGAATACCATTTGCACCGAAAACACGGGGACAAAAGAGAGTACAGGGAATTGTTGCGGGTATGATAGCTGCTTCTTTCATGCAGTCCATGATGAACAGGTATATCGATGAAGATGATTATGAGCAGATGTCAGATTGGAATAAAGACAATTATTGGTTATTCATGATTCCGAACGGCAGGGCAGTTTCAATAAAAGTTCCTTATGGGTACAACATATTTCATGTATTAGGGAATGTAGCCGAGGAAATGACTTACGGTGATTTAACGACGGGAGAAGCAATGAAGCGCATTTTTAGCGCTGCCAATGACGCATTTAATCCTCTCGGCGGGGGATCGTTAGGTCAGTTTATCTCGCCGACTGCCTCCGATCCGTTTGTACAAATAGCTGAAAACAAAAATTTCTTCGGGGCGCCAATAAAACCAGAACAACCTCAATGGGGTCCCAAGAAACCTGAAAGCCAGCTTCATTTCAAGAGTGTGAGAAAACCTTCAAAAGCTTTTACCGATTGGCTGAATAAAACAACTGGCGGGACTGAAGAATTGTCCGGCAAAATAGATATATCGCCTGAAACAATAGACCATTTCGTTGATTGGGCCGGGGGAGGGCTTGGTAGATTTATTGCCAATACGCTCACAACCGGTGAATCGCTTTTAAAAGAAGGTGATTTCCCCGAAATGAACAACGTTCCAATGATACGCCAGATGATAAAAACACCTCATGAATGGACGGACAGAGGGATTATTGAGGACATGATTGATAATTCCAAACGTAAGATATATTCGCCAAAACAAAAAGAAAGATTTGATAGAATTTTGGAACGTGCAAAAAAAACTGGAACTTATAAGTACAGTGAATTCACGAAAAAGAAAGCGGAATTTAACCGTAATCAAAGAGAATTGAGACTCACGCTAAAGAAGTAAGAGAAATAAAATGCGAGAATTTTATTTATATGAAACCTACGATGATTCCGCCGGTTACCAGCCACAGATAGGCGTTGTCATCAAAGAGCCGGAATCCCCAGGCATTTACAAATATATTATCTGGAAGAAGCCGGATGGCGGCAGATGGACTATCGAGACAACTTCATACTCCCGGACGTTGACGTTCGATGCGGATGAGGATACGGCCTATACTGTCAGGGTACAAAAACAGGTGGCAAAATTCGTCAGCGGCAGAACTATCAATGTAATAACGCCGTTTGACGATGCCGCTACGGGTGTTATTCAGATTCAGGGTGAGAGCGGGCTTACTATCAGCCCGTACTTGCTTGATATTTCGGCTCAGGGCTGGCAAAGCACGTTAACGTTCTCGCCAATAGATTATCGACAAGTGCAATGGGGTAGTGGGTCTATCATTTTAACCGATGGAACCACATACTCTATTGATGCTGGCAATACGAGTACAATGTCAGCATTAACATATATTTATCTTGATATTAATACATCAATAACAGTTTTGCAAATTACAACTACCGCGGCAGATGCGGTCGGAACCGGGAAAATACTCATCGGCGTTGCGGAGAACAATGCCGACACCACTTCCAAGGCAAGATACCAAATATTCGGTGGCGAGGGTGGCGAAACGTTATTTGTTGATAATATAGCGGCTAATTCAGCGAGTACGAATGAGTTCGTGAGTAATACTGCGCAGATTAAAGATGTAATTATTACTAATGCGAAGATTAATGACCTTAATGTAAATAAACTCGCAGCGGGTACAATAGCGTCCAAGATAATAACTCTCGGGATAACTGCCGGTGTTGGTGATTGCTACATCGGAGCGGGCAAGACCGACTTCACTAATGCCCAGACAGGCCTCATTCTCGGTCTGGACGATAGTGACGGTGATAAGCCCAAATTCTATATTGGTAATGCTACCAAATACCTCAACTGGACAGGATCAGCGCTTGAGATGACCGGTGCCGTTATACGTACTGCTACGAGCGGAGGCAGGATAGAAATGCTGTACCCGGACTCTGGAGTGGGATTGTGGGTATATAATAGTGGTGGGGATAAGGTTTTCCGGGTCGACGTTGCTGGCACTGATGCCGGAGATGTATGGTTAGGCGATTTTGATAATGATAAGGGATGTCATTGGGATAATTCAGCGACGATATTTACAGTCAGGGGATTACTTACTGCGGATGATATAGTGGCGGGGGGGACAATTACGGGAAATACTTTCCAGACAGCAAGTAGCAACCAAAGAGTTATAATTGACGGTCCAAATAATAAAATTGATTTAGTTGAAGCGGCTGGCACAAACGTAGTTTTACGAATTGATGATGATTTTCCTGGAGTAAGTACAAGTCCAGGAATGCTAATTGATAGTAGTACAGGAGCTTTCTTGAGATTAAGTAAAGAAGGAGCTGTTGGTGTTGCGGTACCAACTCAGCAGGTTCTTATAACCCACAATGCAATTAGCATTAAAAATAATGATGCCGGCACAGCAGTTATATTTGCTACCAGAGATAACTCTCTCGACGCTGTTATTGGTGCAGAATACAAATTAGATGCTAATTTGAATGATGCTATTTTATTTCAAGGTCAATCAGGATCTACCCCGACATCTAAATTTGAGGTTAGGGGGAGTGGTCTGGTTTTAGCTCATTATCTTCAACTATTAGATGATGACCCTGCAATAGTCGCTTATACTGGAGCAGCATATAAAGCATTAGAATTCGATGCTCTTACCTATAGTTTTAAAGCCAGTGGTGTTGAGAAAGTTACCATTGATGCTTCTGGCAATATTGTTTCGGTAGGCTCTATAACATTGGAGTCAGGAGAAGTTAAAATAGGGATCGGTGATACAAAGCGAGGGGTACTAAATATTTATGGAAATAATGCAGCAATAACCTCACTAATCCAGATGTGGAATCCTGCTGACCTTGATGGGGCTGAAGAATACTGGACACAGCAGGCTGTTGGGGCCTATTACTGGCTCGGTCCTGCATCTGACCCTGATAAATTCATATTTAGGAATGATGGTAGGTTTGAAGCGGGAGGAGCAATAAACGCGGTGGGTGGATATGTGGACAACGGGACATCCGGCATTGATCTTGGTCCTGTTGATCCTAATACCCTATCCAGCGTAACATTCTCGGGTGGTATCTTAACAGCAGCGTCGTAAGGGATAAATTTTCCCTTGACTGATCATATGCCACAGCCAATCTTCTACGGTACACCTTAACAGCAAGGAGGGAATCATGCAGAGAATGGTAGCAATGTTGGTAATCGCATTACTTATGGCATGTTCCAACCCAGTCATCGATGAGGTTATGGAGCTGGAAGGGGAACTGGAAGGGGAAGGAAAACTTATGATTATGGATTGGGAAACTTTTACAGCGGTGAGGTATTGGGAAGTTCTCATACCGAGTCGTCATATTCTTGCAGTGGGCGTGAAGCTGGAGAATGGACTTTGGAAATCGGCATCCTATGTAATGAGTAATACAGGCGCATGTTTGTTTGTTTTCCGAATAACAGACATGGCGGGCGAGGGAACCCAATATCGTATTGAGTACAGGAAATAGGTTTAAAATAATTACAAACTAAGGAGATTTTAATCATGGATATCATTATTCAACAAAAACTTGCGGAATTAAGAGATGCCGAGAAAAACGCTCAGGCACAATTGTATCTGTGGCAGAAAACCCTGGACGAAATTGACAATCATATTAATGCCCTAAAGGGTGTGGTGGCAGAGAAGGCAAATCAAGACAAGATATCCAAAACAAAAACCGCAAGTCTTGTTGCATTGAAAAAATCCCAGGAGGCAGAAAAGGTAAAAAATAAAAGAAATACCAAATAAAAACGGTTAATAACAACGGAGGAAAAAACATGAAACGCCTATTCATCATCATTCTGCTTCTATTTGCGCTTTCCGGAAACGTCTATGCTGCTATCGATCCCCCAACAGGTCTTGCGGTATCGACCAAAACAAACACCTCAATTACGCTGGTGTGGACAAACGCATCCGAAAACTACGATTCGCTCATGGTATATCTGTCTGACGCTACATGGTTAGCACAGGTAAGCGGTTCAACTGAAACGTATCAGAATACCGGACTGACGCCTGGAACCTCGTACAGTTATTACGTCAAAGCCGATTCTGCAGGAACAACCGCCAACTCCGATACTTTAACAGTATCAACGTATTACCCGCCTAATGATGGAGTTCGATACAGTTCGGCGGTAGAAGCGGATATAACGGGGTATATGGCTGATAGCTGGGGGTCAACACAAACATCTTCGGTAACGCTCGCCGGAGAAAGCGCAATAGACTCAACGGTCGTAATTATTCCCTTTGATTACACCACATTTCAATGTAATGCCGCCGGGGATTCCGCGAATGTAATGGTCTATTTCTATGGTGGTAAATGTAACGGCCCCTTTTATGTGACAAAACAGGATTCGCTTTTAATTACCAGTGCCGGGGTACACCGGAAAGACGTCTACTGGGGGCCGGACTCGCACGGATATGCTGTATTTGTGGCGCAGGTCAACAACGGTTCAGACAATACGATTTTAAGTAATATATACTGGACGTTTAGAAGACCCGGAGAGGCGAGATAACAACTAAAAGAAAGCATAAGAGTGAGGAATAAAATATGAAAAAGTTAATATTATTTATTACAGGATTTCTTTTGCTAATTGGACTGATTCAGTATCAACCAGTTGCAAATGCCCGGGGCGGCCTTGCATGGAGTACGTGGAAGCGCGTGTTGTCGGCTATCGCAGATTCATCAAGTTCAATTCATGCGTACATAGCGGCAGACTCTGTTTTGGTTAATAATCTAAGAATATTTGCAGAAGATGACAGCGTGAAAATTAATCTTTTGCGACTTTGGGCAGAGGATGATTCCGTCAGAACAAACCTCTTAGATATTTGGGCTGCCGCGGACTCGGGTAATTATAATACCGCCTATGTGCAATCATTAACTGAATTACTTGATGCTGATTTTGGTTCAGCCGGAATAATGAAAACCGATGGAGCAGGTACATATTCAATAGTTACGGCAATAGACGCAATTCCTATTGGCGGGACTACACCGGCAGCGGGGGATTTCACTACTTTAGAAGCCGACACACTGTTTATATCAGGCGGCAATACAACATATTATTGGGCAGTTGAACATGGAGTTACAACGTATGGAGTCTATAAATGAAAAAACTTCTTGTTCTAACATTACTTCTGTTATTCACGGCTTCTACATTTGCCGCCACGCCGATTAAAAAGACGACTCGTGAAGGTCAGATTTATCTACCCGATGGTAGCTTTATAGAACATGCCGATGCTAATGTCGATGTAGTTAACACTAACCTCAATGGGATATATGCGAAGGAGTTTAGGGAATATCCGAATGTAGAAATGCTGGTTGACGGCGGGCTTGAAGAGTGGACAGGTGATGCCCTTAATGAATGGTATGAAAATGAAGTTGGTAGTTCAGTTATTGAAGATGAGATTGGTGATGTGCACGGTGGAAGCCATTCAGCAAAATTTACAATAGACGCAAGTGGGAGTGCTATTTATATTCGCCAATCTATCTCTTATATAGCAAATAGTTGGTATAAACTTACATTTTGGGCGAAGGGGAGTACGACAGATCGGATACGAGTTCTTGATGAAGGTATCGCTGCGGGTGGGTTAAGCGAAATATTAAATTTGACAACAGATTGGAAGTACTATAATTATACATTTAAGGCCAATGGTAGTTCTGATATAATTCAAATTATGAGGTTTACAAGTTTGGACAAAGATTGGCACTTTTTCCTTGACGACATTTCACTTTACGAATACCGTCCAAATTTACAAGTCAAAACAACCAACACAGGTGTGATATATGCGAATGAGTTTATTGAACGGGGGGGGGGGGGGGGTCTATATCGATATATTTATAACGACACCCGTCG